>Ga0308159_1000136_pt1 | contig 260291 bp, 232 predicted proteins | sample PhyCR1_FD_201040 | JGI IMG/M metagenome (GOLD analysis project Ga0308159, IMG submission 201040) | Phyllosphere microbial communities from UC Gill Tract Community Farm, Albany, California, United States - DLSLC.R1 | ecosystem: Host-associated > Plants > Phyllosphere > Unclassified | place...
ATTTTCTCGGGCACTGCGGTGAGCTCAAAGATTATTGATAAACGTGAAATAAAAGACCAGCGGCCCAGGCACCAGAATACCCCTTCGAGGGGCTTCTTTGCCGATATCCTTTCAGATGATCTGGGCATCAGCATTCACCGGTTTCAGCATGTGGTATGGACTCTTGTTGGCATCATTGCATACCTGTATCAAATGGGGGAAATTAAAACAAGTTGCGCAATGCCCGAATTGAGCAATACACTGCTTGCACTCATGGGCATCAGCAGCGCCACATTTGTAGCCATCCAGTCAAAAGAAAATGATCCCGGGGCGGCAACAAAAACCCTTGTTTCCGATCACCCACCTGTACCGGCGCCAGCAATCCATCCGTATCCGCCCCCCCCGGCTTCGCAAGCCCCTCCCCAACCGGCTTATGCCAATAACGGCGGCAATGCATTTTACGGATAGCTGTTGCAATACCCGTTAAAACTTAATATATTCAATCATCTAAATCTTATCTTATGCAAACACTTTCAATCGGCTCATCAGGCAGCGAGGTTTTTATGTTGCAAAGAGCACTCTCGTTTCTCCATTATTCACTCTCTATCGATGGCAACTTTGGCCCGGGTACCCAGGCTGCCGTTACACAATTTCAACAGGACCATCAGTTAAGTGCCGACGGCGTTGCCGGGCCGGCCACCTGGGCCGTGCTGGATGAGCTGGTGCCGCAAGGCATGGACATCAGCCATTTTACCGGCAACATCAACTGGAGTCAGTTATCGCGGCATATCCAGTTTATTTATTGCAAAGCCAGTCAGGGTACAGGCTTTAAAGACCCTACACTGGCGCAGTATATGGCAACGATCAGGCAGCAGGGACTGATATTTGGCGCCTATCATTTTTTAACCTTTCAGGATTCTGCCGCTACGCAAATGCAGAACTTTTTATCCTGCGGCATTGATTTCACTGTCCCGGGCACTTTACCGCCGGTGCTGGATATCGAATGGCAGGTCGGATCTAATGATGCACAGAGTCAGGCCATGAACCAGTACATCCTGAACAATAAGAACGCCTGCGTGCAGCTGATTCAGGACTGCCTCAGCCAACTTGCAGCTGCCACGGGCCGTACCCCGATAATCTATACTGCAAAATCGTTCTGGTCTGAATATTTTAACGGCGTTTCTTTTCCAAATTACCCGTTATGGGTGCCATCTTATCAATCTAACCCGCCGGGATTATTTGATTCATGGCAGGACTATAGCATCTGGCAATATTCTGGAGCCGGGGCGGTAACGGGCGTGGCCGGTCAGGTAGACCTGGATCTTTTTAACGGCGACAAAGCCGCTTTAAAAGCGAGGGCACTTATCACCCAATAGTTACAGGTATGAAAAAAAAGCTTGTTGCTGGCTCGTAAGTGTTTTTAATCAGCACAGTATGCAGCCCAACGATGTCGAATTTCGACCGTTTTGCTTATCGTTAGATTACATCCATTTATCGGTTGTATCCCCGCTTTTTCTGCTTTATAGGTAACTTCTCTTTTAGGCTGTAATAGCTCCAGTTCTTTAGAAGGAACTGATCATCTTTTGCAATTTCTTCTTTTTGCTGCTGGTTGAGCTGCAGGAGCGTAGCAGCGCTGTGTTTTACACAAAATCAATGACCAGGCGGCTGTACAGGTGTTATTTTTGTTCCACATACCTTTTTTCAAGATGCTGATAATCTTCCAGGCTTTTCATCTTTCGCTTTCTGCCATGGCCGCCCCGATTATATTGAACCGCATTTTTGACGCGCAGCGCTGCAGCCTGGATTGCTAGCCTGCGGTGTAGGAATTCTTCTTTACTACCAATCGAGTGCTCCAGACCTCCGATCTTTACGCTTATCGGGTGCTGAATGGAAAGGGAAGCTTCCGCTATAATAACCGGATCAAGGGCATGCCGTTCTACCAGATAACTAAATCTGACAGCCGGGCAGGCATTACAATTGGTAAACTAAGCACAGGAAAATTTGATAAGTATTTTTTGAACATGTATTTATGTTTTATTCATGACATGAGAATTGATTTTTCGATGACTTCAGCATTTTCGAGTTCCGAGAAAAATGCCCGACCTCAAGGGCGCAAGATTCTTTTGTGTATACAAAAGTACATCTTGCAAAACACCCGGGTGGTTAAAGTATTCCTGTAGATAAATCCTTTTTCTTGAAGTTAAGATGGTTCGTTCTGGAATTATGCCAGCTTATAACTTGAATTTCAGAAAGTAAAATTCCCGTTATAAGCTTTCTTAAATTTGACCAGAGTTACAAATAATAAATATAAAAGCAGGTTCAGTTCATGGTTTATTAATACACCTTTAGTCTTTAGTAATTATATGAATGTTTTACGCGCTGATACTGTTTTCCAGATACAGACCAATGATGAACCAAAAGCAAAAAGCAGGATACAAAGTCATGGAATCAGCAGGTAAATCGATGGAATGAACTAAGACACATTACCCCTCGCGCATTGCGGCCTGTAAAAGCTGCCCCTACAAATCCCTGCACTATTTTTGCTTTTAGATTTACTTAAAAGAAGATATGATAACAGCAATCCCCACATATTGCATGATGCCTGCGCATCTTGATGGGCAAAACCTGGCCCACCCTATGGCTTTGCAAAGAGCCTCTATTATTTTCGATTATACAACCATTTACTAAAGCCGATAGCTGCCGTGATGTAATGCCCTGTTTTTGTAGATGCATTTAAATTCTAGTTAGTCCTTGCCCGTCTTTGATAGCGCTAGAATAGCTTTGCAGCCAATCAGCACTATTGAAAGTTTCCGTTCGGATTACAATAGAGCGTTGTATCGTCATTTGGATCGGGCAAAGATCCCAGCGAAGCAGCATAGGCTTAATTCAGCAAGGCTGAAATAAGTTATACCTATTTATTCGCTACTTATGCCCAATCAAAAATTGTTAGTGAGGCCAATCTGCTCACCCTACGGCTGTACAGGCAGCCTCTAATATTTCAAAGCAGCTCATTCAACGATTACTTAGCTCCTTTTTACATGGAGCCCGCCATTGCATTGCCTCGTTACGTAAATCCTGGTGAGCTAATGATTTCTCATCCTATGGTACTGCAACAAACCTATTTTAGTTTTGATACTATTCCACGATGAGTTGTATTCCTGCCTTCGCTGCCTTATAGCTGATCTTTTCCTTCAGGCTATAGTAACTCCAGTTCTGTAACAGGTAATGATCTTCCTTTGCCATTTCCTCTTTTTCCTGCTGGTTAATCAGGAGTAGCGTTGCTGCACGGTGTTTAACGCAATAATCAATCAGCATCCTGCTATACACATGCAGCTTTTGTTCCACATAGCGTTTTTCCATGTGCCTATAATCTTCCAGACTTTTCATTTTCTTCTTTCGTCCATGGCCACCACTGTTGTAAAGCACCGCTTTTTTAACCCTGTTTACCGCAGCCTGTATGGCCAGCCTGCGGTGGAGGAATTCCTCTTTATTTCCAATCGCATGTTCGTAACTGCCGATCTTCACGGTTACCGGATGTTCTATTGAAAGCGAGGCTTCAGCGATAATAGTTGTATCCAGTATATGCTGATCCTTTTCGATAGGTATGGCAGCCAGCAGAAATATCTTTCCCTTATCCAGCTGAATCTGGCTGGCACGGAGTTTCATCGTTCCGTTTAGCACATTCTCAAACATCAGCTTCTTATCAGACCTGTCCTTTCCCAGATAGGTTCTAAAGGGAATTTGAAAAAGCCTGAAACTGAAATTCCTGTTATCAGCTGTCCGGCTGAGTTTGGAAATTACTTCTGAACCAAAGGGCAGCGGGATATTGCGTTTATAGTTCCGAAGCGATTTCTCCCCTTTCCAGTACGCGTCTTTTTCTTTATTGAAATAGGAAATCAGGGTGTTATTGAGGTTGCTCAGGATATTGGTGGGGATTTGCCCCTTAAAATGGCTGGAGAGCAACCTGTAGGTGGTATTCTGCCTTGAAGATTTTAATATCCCATTCGCCTCTTTTTTCTCATCAGCAATTTTTAGCCTAATCTCTTCTGTTAGATAAAAGAAATCCTTCACCCGCTCCTGAACAAAATGATGACTCATGATCATATTTGCCGCCCGGAAACAAATCCATTGCCAGTCATAGAGTTGAGCTATTGCCCTTTTAACATACTCCTGATCTTCCGAATCAATCAGCAGCTGGATTTTACGCGTTACGATCATGGTGCTGTTTTCCATATTACCTGATTTTAGTTTTCCTGATCTTTAATGAAGCTGCGGCGAAAGCCTGCTGGATGTAACCTTGATTAAGGTTAAGGGCCACTGCAATATCACTAAAACTGTATTGTAATTCATAGCGCATCCGGAGGATTGCAGCTTGTTCTTCGCTGACATCCCCCTCGAAGCTGAACCTGCTCGTTTTTTCTATTTTATCTAGTTTTTCTGTATCAGTGATCACCGCTTTTAAACAATTAAGCGTCTGCTCCACTTTTCTTGCCACCTGGTAATCGGAGATGCCACCAATGTGCCAGGCCATACGGCCATAGTCAAAAGCGTATTTAATACATAATCTGATAAACAGCTGCTGATCCTGGCTAAGATTTGGAATAACAGCCTGCACCCGCTCCCATTGTTTTTGTTCCTTTTCTCCAGGTTCATGCTGATAGATAATCTCTGTTTCTTCTCTCTCCCTTGGATCATAACCAATCACAAAATCCTGATAATTTTCAATTTCGTCCAGCCGTAACATGTTGCGGTGAAACCTGCTACTTGAAGTTTTGAAATATGCCCTGCATCCATCAGCCGTTAATTTTCGAACAAACGTTTCAATGTGTTCCGCGCAGGTAATGTTTTTTCGGCAGATCCAGAGCCTCAGGAACGCTTCATTGACAATACAGCTTGCATTAACATCATCTTTAATGTACTTGAATACATGGCAATATATAGAAGGGTATAATCGCTGATAAAAGAACTCAAGTCCCCTCTCGTTCCCTTCCTTAAACTTGTTGTAATTGATATCAGGTTTTGGCTTTAGTTTAATGTATTCCATCGGATTGGATTGAGGTGTTCTGCTAAAATTTAGGCAAAAACCAGCCCTTAGCCTATATTTTTATAGACTTTACGGGAAACCGTAATGGCAATTATCAAAAAGTTTCTTACCTTGGAATCGCGAAACACCCTAGTAATGCACCTTTGCTTAACCGCATAAGGGCTGGTACCAGGTTTAAATTAACCCTCAATCAAACAAGCAGTATGCAAACCGCATTCGCTGCCCCTTTTGTTGGGTGCTTTTTTACCTGGAATTTCTGGTAATGATTAGGATGGAGAACAAATGACGTTCTTTAATAATAGTTGTAGGGAATAATTACGAATCACTTCCTGGAGGTGAAACAGATTGATGGCGCTTAATTTTTTCATCTGTACATAATTTGTTTACAGTGGTGATGAAACTACCCGATTTATTCATCCCACTGCGTGGTTTGAAAAATCATGGTGGTTTCGTTTTCATAAACGGTTAATTTTTATGTAAACGATGTGGGCTCAATAAAGCAGAAGGAAACCAGACCAGTAAGAAACCAATAAGGCGAACTTTGCTGCTTTTGATAGAGGTACCGTCAAGAACCGTTCAGACGAATCTGAATTTCACAAAAGGCTTCCGCAAAGTCCGCCCTATTGAATATAAGATATCACGAAGATAGCAAAACTCAATAGATAGGCGAACTCACGATCGGCTCATGTGAAAGTTTGACGGTTTTCTATCATGAGTGACATCGTTAAAGCCAGGTAATACCCAACTCTATTTGTCGCTATAAATAACTGATAACAAATATAGTAAAATAATAATATAAAAGAAGAAATAATTTACATTATTTATGATTAAAGTAGACCTTTCAAAAGAATATTCAAAAATTCTAAAGAAATACTTGAAGACCTTCGAGTTAGAGTCTATTGATATTGCATATTTAGTACAAACAAAAAAGGATGTGATTGATGGTGTTTTAGAAAATGAAAAGAGTGTTGTACTATATACTTTAGAACAAATCGCACAGATTTTTAGCCTTCGATATTTTGAATTCGGGAATCCTAATCATCCCATCCCTTCCTTTGACTCACTTCCAGAAAAAACTAAGCAACGAATCGCATATCGTAAGAAAGAAGGTCCTGCAAAAGAAACAACTTACACTTCAAGTGAAATTAATAACCGCATAAGCGATGTATTATCAACACTTAAAGTTGGTGATGAGTTTTTAGCAGAGGAAATTGGAAATGATATTAGTGAAAAATATGGCGAAGCTTATTCGGTTAGTGAAATTATAAATCGTTTCAACAAATCATTCAAGAAATACATTGAAAAGACAGAAAGAAAAGATACAAAAAGAGAAGGACGAGGGCCAAAGCCGGTGTTTTATAGGTTGGTCAACCTAACACAGAGCTAATAAAAATACCTCAGATTATTATTTTTCACTATTAGAGATTTCACATAAATAGCAAGACTCTTCATTAAATAATATTGTATTTATCAAAATAGAAAAAGCCAAATGTTAAAAACGCTCCAATTAAAAGATATCTTCGTAGGGAAAACTGATGCAAAAAATGAATTTGTAGGCGTTAACGATGATATTAAAAATAAATTTATTGACAGTTACCTAATTCCAGAAAACATCATCATTGACGATTTTCATGAAGGGAAAAAATTTATTGTAACTGGTTTAAAAGGTACAGGAAAGACTGCACTATTAAGGTATTTAGAAGTATCATTCCAAAAAAAAATGCATTCTTCTTCATTTATCCTTTTTAAAAGTGATTTTTCTGATGAAGATAAAGCCGCATTTAGTAAAGCTGCTGCAACCACTTCGATTAGCGAGAAAAATGATTCGACCGAATTTAACGAAGACTTTGAAAATGTTTGGGAATGGTTTCTCCATAAGCACGTTGTAAGAATAAGTAAAGACCACGCATTCGCATTTTTCGAGAAAGATAAGAATTGGGAGAAATATTGTAAGTGTGTAACTGCTCCAAAACTCGGAAATGAAGAATCTGGTATTACAAAGCTTTTTCCAAAAGTAAGAAGAGGTAATGTTGAGATAGAAGGTGATCTAGACATTATTAAAGGTAAATTAGGGATTGAGTTCGATTGGGAGAATGAGGAAAGTAAACTTGTTAAATTTTCCTCAATTGTTAGACAAGCAAATGAGTTATACAAAAAGTTAAAGCCCACTAGTAAAAAGCTTTATATCTTCATAGATGAATTAGAGTTAACGCTAGGAAAGTCGAAGCAGTATATTAAAGATGTTAAATTAATTAGAGACTTGATAGTAGCGATTGGCAATCTGAATATATTATCAAGAGACCTAAATTACAATATCTATTTTATTACTGCAGTTCGTAGCGAAGTTTTAACATCAATTCAGTCTACAGGGAAAGAAATTAACAAGCCTATAATCGATTTTGGCATAAATTTGAAATGGCAACAGTCTGGTGGCGACATTAAATCACACCCACTTCTCAGAATAATTAATAAAAAAATTCAATCTGCAGAGAAAGCTCATAGTATATCACCTTTATCGAATGATGAAGAAGTATGGGATAGATATTTCCCATTAAAAATTAACAACATATCTACCCAAGAGTATATTTTGCACAGGACTTGGTATAGGCCGAGGGATATTGTTAGGTTACTGACAATAGCACAACAACAATATCCTAGTGACACAACTTTTACACATGCCATTTTTGATGCCATTGTTAAGGAGTATTCCACGCAAAGCTGGGCAGAGCATGCAGAAGAATTGAGAACAATTTTTAGTGAGAAGGAAATTGACGGGATTAAGAAAATACTTACATCATTAAGATGCCCATTTAACTTTCCTGATTTTAAAGATGTTTGTGAAAAAAAAAGGGAGCTATATTCGGATGTAGAAAGCTTACTAACAAACCATAAACCTGCAGATATCCTACATATTCTATATAGAGTAGGAATTATAGGCAATACAGGGGCAAAAGTGCGATATTCTTTTCGAGGGGATGACGAGTTGGTATTAGACAATAGTATGAAAGTACATGACCCGCTTTGGAATTACTTATCTATTGAATTTAGAGTGCCTAGGTAGACTTTTGAATTGTTTTAGATAGATCAACCTAATACTATTACTAAGGCGGAATAGTCATCGCAATCCTTTCTAATATAAGTATTAAGCCCAAATAATTTATACCAATTGCAATTATATAAGCATGCGTAATCAAAAGACTGAGGGAATAGAAATAGCACTAAGCAAATTATTTCCGTCGATAAAATATAATTCACAAATTTTAGAGTTAGAGCCTTTTGTTAGGCAATATAAGTGTAAGGAGTTAATCCTAAAATGGTGTGATTTTTTAAATACTTATCCTTACAAAAAAACATGTTCCAAAGTGGAGAAGAATATTTTCGAGCGGATTTACTTGAATTTATTGGTAGTAAACAACAGCAGTCAGGTGTCATTTGGGGCAGCCTCATGGCAAACTGTGTTATTTAACCTCGGGAGGGAAACATGGAAAGAATGCAGGGTATGGAGATGAAAGAAATGAAGATGGTACATGGAATTATGTTGGTCAGGGTTCTGAAGGAGATCAAGATATCAAATCATACGCGAATAAGTTAATAATATCAAAAAATAAAAACATTTTACTTTTTACTACTCGAGAGCTAACCTCTAAAGAAGTAAGAAAATTAGGTAGCCGCCATAAAAAATATAAATTTGAAGGAGTTTTCGATGTTTTGTCGTGGAGTTACTATAAACAGGTTGGTGGTGCCAGGAATGGGGATCGCCTAATTGTTTTTAAGTTAATTGCTGCAGAGAATATATTCAATGGCATAAGCACTGAGGAAGATAATGTCGACGAATTAAAACAAAATGATCTAGGTAAATTATATCTACAGATTAAGAATGATAATAAAATTGAGGGAAAAGGGATCACACTTTTAGAATATAGGCTGCGAAGTAAAAGGGTTAAAGTCTATGCTTTAGTGAGGGCGGATGGCTATTGTGAATTATGTGAGAAAGAGGCTCCCTTTCGGACCAAACAAGATCTACCATACTTAGAGGTACATCACATTTTAAAATTAGCAGATGATGGACCTGATGAACCTGAAAATGTTGCAGCTCTTTGTCCGAATTGCCATCGTAAGGTTCATTTTGGCAAAGATGTTGAAGGAGATCGGAGCTTTCTTTTGGAAGTTATAAGTCGGAAACAAAATCAAACTATCTAACCTAATTGGGCTTAGCAATTCGAGGTTAAGGGATTATCGCAAAGTATTAAATTATTACTAACATTTAAGCAAGATACTATTGACTCTTTGTTTAAATAATAAATAACCATTTAATACAAGCATAATTGCACTTATGCTTGGAGATTAAAATCAGTCATTAATTTATTAATTTCCTCACGATGTTTCAAAATGTTTTTTCGAATTTCTTTGAAGGTTTCCGCGTCAAACTCAAAATCTTCTTTGCCGAGTTGTCCTAACAGAACTTCTTTCTCTCCCTTAGTTTGAGCTTTTGAATGAGCAAATTTGTTTCGGATGCTTATTACGTCAGTGTGGTAGCTTTTGTTGACCGTAAGAAATGAATTGAATTCATCATTTCTCTGTTTGCTAATCTCCTTAAGTAACTCACGAAATATATCGATTTTTTTAGTAGCCTCTATTAATGAAAAATACTGATCGAATCCAATCTCTTTATATTTTTCAAAAACCATTGCTCCATTTTTCGCAACCTTTTCTGCATACTTATTAATTATTTCATCTTTTGTCTTGTCATCCAATTTAAGTATGTTATTGACGAAGGCCAAGCTGAGTTGTTCTATGCAAACATCTAGTTCAGATGTTTCGCCAACGATTAATCCTCTCATGGCATTAATCTCCTCTACTTTCTTAATCGTAGTCTTAAATACCAAGTCGAATTTATGCTCTATATCTTTCCTATCTGAATAATATACACCTTCCATGTAAAAATTATGCATACTCTCCTTGACACTATTTAAATCGCTTGAATAAAAAATAATGTCTGTATAAATTTCTTTAGATCTTACTAAATTAATGATTGCATCTCCATTAGGTGAGTTTTTGAGATTAAAGTCGATTAGGAGGATATCAATCTTTTTAAGGCCAGTTTTCTCGTATTCGTCGGTGACTTCATCAATACTTACTTTACGGCTAATGGCTGGGACGAATCCCATGTCTTCAATATTCTCTTTAAATAATTCAGCTGTAGTTTCATACCAAGAATTATCGTCCTCGACCCATAGAATGTTATAGTTTAATTTCATTTTTTAAATAGGATATTGAGTTCAAATCCTTTAGTATATTCAGGATTATAAGATACTGTGGCGTTAAGATCATTTTCCATTATCCGTTTAACATGGCTTAATCCAAGCCCGGCGCCCTTTGTTGTTGTTACCCCTTCCTCAAATATCATATTTGGGTCAATTAGTTGACTCAAAGGCTTGCCAACATCTCGGACAGACAATAAAAGACCCATTGTTGATAGGGCAAATTCGAATATGATTTCCTTTGATTCTTTTTTTCGTGTATTGCTGAGAATATTGTCTAAGGCTACACAGAGTTCAATTGGCTGGAAGTTTATCATATATTTCGCATCTCCACCAACGACTTTGATGCTTAAGTCCGGGTGAAGAGTTTTGTATATATTGTTTAAGTAGTTTTTGATGTATTCGACAATATCCTCTTTAAGGGATAATCTTGCCTCCAGAAAATTTGATTTAGTCGTAAATCTGGTTAAAGTTGCGATTTTTTCATTTGCTAAGCTAATACCTTGTAAAAAGGAAATTAGCTCTGCTTTTGAGAATTCAGTACCTTTATCCAATTTCCGTTTAAACAACTGTATCTTTTTTGAAATATCATCTGAGTAAACACCAATGATATGGTTTGAATCCCTAAGGTCTTTATATTGGATAGTTTCCGATGATCTAAAACGATCTATTTGCTGCTTTCTTGTATCAGCAATTCTTTCTATCTGCTCACGCTTCGTTTGCTCAAGAATTGCGATATTTTCGGCTTTCAACCTTTCGACTTCTTCACGATAGCGCTCCTTTTCCTTTCGCTCAGTTGCTAGCTCTGCCTCTTTTCTTCGTTCCTCTTCAATTTGCCGTTTTCTGTCTGACTCAATTTTTTGCCTATAATGCTCCTCAGCAAGTTGCTCTGCCTTAATTCTTTTTTTTCTTTCTTCTAATTCACGTTTTTCAGCATTTTCTTTCTCCTGTTCTAATTGTTTAAAATTTTCTTCTGTTAAGCGGATCTGCTGTAGTAGTTCTACATCGCTTGTTTTTTCGGCGATTTTTTCAAGATCTTTGATGAATTTTGGTTGGGTAACTTCCAACTGCTCGTTGACAAAATTAACTAGATTACGATCGTATTCTAAAATTGTGATGTCCTGATCATCTGACAGACTTTTTATGAGATTGACAAAGTCTATTTTACTTCCTAAGTTAGAAGTTACTAATGAATAGTCGCCTTGATCTTTATCATCACCAAGTTGGTCTCTGAATCGGAAACCTTCATCGTCATTTACAAAATATTTTTTTCTTAGGAAAGCCTCTCCCCAAAGTACGCCTGCTACATAACGCTCCAATCTTTTCAGAGCTTTTTCCCAAAAAGCTTCCATAAGCTTCTTGCTACCCAAGCTTTCAACTAGGCCTCCGTCGCGACTAGAAACCTCCTTGAACTCCTGAAATTTTTCCGTTGTGATGTCTACACGGCCAAACAAGTCTCTAGTGCCAAGAAACCTATTGTATCCCTGTTGCTTTCTATTTTCTAAACCCCAGCTATCATCCCCAAGGTTACCATATGGTTGAACTCTAAACCCGTTTTTAAATAAAAATATGTTGCCGTAATTTACGGGTTCGATATCCATTATTTTTCCGAATTGGATCTTGGCACTCCTATTCAAAAAATAAAGGTTGATTTTGAGATCAGTAATTACAGAAGCATAAATATTTGGCTCTTTGATGCTATATATCAGTGTACCTCTATCGTAAAGTTTCGAGGTAATTTTGTTTGCAAATACTTTAACATCAATTTGAGTAGTTTTAAGGTCAAGTACTTCTAGTATAGAATTTTTAACTCTGCCATTAATCTTATTTCGATCTGATCGGTCTTCATCTGAAGATTTATACTTTTCACATTGAATTTCAATTATAAAATCGTCTTCCCCTGAAAAGGGATTGATTAACTTTTCAAGAGAGAATTTTAAATTCCTAATTCTGTCTTCATCCCAGGTAGAGTTTAGGTTGCTAATCTCTAGTATTGTACCGTTCGAAGAGTTCTCTGGAAAAGGTACATCATACTCTTCAATCGCCTGATATGGTATCTTAATATTCTGGAAGCTTTCCTTGGCATCTAGTTCAAACGCATGCCAATCTACTGATATTTGATGGACAACTTGTTCGTTCATTCTTGCTGTAGAAAGAATAAGATTATTGCCTAGGCGGTCGCAAGAAAATCTTCCAACACCTTTTGCTCCAGCATAAAAACGTTTTGATTTAAGATTTTGTAGATGTGATTTACCGCGTGAATCACGATCCTCAGTACCATCTTGTTTTGCAGAATAGGCAACAGCAAACCATTTATTGCGCAGGTCCCATTCAGACATACCCTTTCCGTTATCTGAAAGAATGATCTTGTTATCTTCAAATTTAATTATAACAGCCCTGGCATGTGCATCATAAGAATTTTTCACAAGCTCGAAAATCGCGATATAATCATCGGTAATTAGATCACGTCCGATGATGTTTTTCATTCCTGTCTTTACATCAAATGATATTGTATTTTTTGCCATTAGGGTTGAATTAGTTTTTCCAGAACAATCCCCGCCTGTTCTCCAAACAGCGGTGGAATGGCATTTCCAATCTGAGAATATCTCGGAACCTCCTGAGTTCTTAACTTTCCCCCAGTAGTATATTTGCCCTGAAAAGCGTACCAATCTGGAAATGATTGAATCCTTGCGTATTCTCGAACAGTTAATATACGTGGCTCACTGTAGTGGATATAATCATCTGGCAATGTTGTTATGGTTGGAGCTTTGTCACTACCATCTAAAGGAATTATTGTGTGTTTTTTAATTCCGTATTCTTCTTTCACTGTCTTTGGTAAATCTTTATTCCTTAGCCCTATTTCTAAATAGACTTTAAACCTTTCAATTATATCGTTACGATGATTTACAAAACGGTGACTATCAGGAACGACTGAGTAAGAGTCTGAACGCATTAATTTTTGGAACGGGGTGCTATTGCTGTTATAAACGCCTGCCTTAAAATTGCCAGTATCAGGTGACTGAATTACACCATTTGCCATCATGATGTCAGAAATGGCGTCACTTAAATTTGTATCAATTGAAATCCCCTTTTTGTTCAAAAAAGAGAACTTATTATTTTCAATTAAATTAAAAAATTCTGCAGCGGCACCGCGTTTAGTCTTCGCAATATCATTACGCACCCCAACAAGAATAAAACGAGTCCTTTTTTGTGGTATGCCATAATCGCCAAAGTTTACCAATTGCCCCTTTATGTTATACCCCAAATTTCTCAACGCTGTTTCTACGTAAGAAACATATTTTTTGCCCTTATCTTTATTTGTATTAAACTCTTGTGTAAAGCCTTTTACATTTTCAAAGAAGATTAATTTAGGCATCACTAGTTTGATAAATTTGATATAGGACTTAACCAATTGGTTACGGCTATCGCCTTCATCCCTACGGCCAGCCATGGAGAAGCCTTGGCACGGCGGTCCACCAGCTATCAAATCAACTGTACTTTTAAGGCTTTCTAAATTTCCTTTGTAATTATTTAGAACATTATTGATATCATGGTTTTCTTGTGGAAACCACTCAGGCCAATCGAAATGTTGTTTATGGGTAATTAAATTATGTTTTAATGTTGAAAATGCATCAGGACTTTTTTCTATAGCGAACAGCCCTTTCCAGCCAGAATTGTGCAAGCCTAATGAAAGGCCCCCGCAACCTGCAAAGAGATCGATATAGGTGTTTTTTTTTGAATTCGGCATGTATGAGCGCAATATCGTGTTAAAGTAGTGATTTTAGATAAATTATACAAATATAAACGTATCACTCATGATGGTATTATTAAATTGGTAGTTTTAAGCATTTTATGTCTTCGCAAATATATTGAGATATTGTATTATGGGCCAGTTGGCTTTGGTCTGCTAAGTTTCACCTCAGTTGAACCTACCTTAAAAGTAGTATCTGGCATTGCCTTAGCCAATGTCTCTGCCTCCTGATAAATATTTATATTTTTTGCCTTTTGAATGAAGTGCAATAATGAACTTTTGCACTTTGGATAATCGACTAGAAGTTTGAACAGATTGGCCCAGTTTAGGTAAATATTTTCTGTTTTACGATTTATGCCATCAAAATGTGTAAAATGTTTACCAATGATTAGCTTATAAACTTTGGTAGTTTTATTAACACCCTTTAGCCTTAAACGCTGGTTTAGTTCTTCAAGATTCTCATTTTTAAGATAATTATCCACCACATCAAGCCAGAGATTTATTTTCCGTTCGAATTCAGTTTTCATATTGCGCCTTAACCTCATGTCTGTTGCCCAGTCTTCCATCCATTTCAATTGGATAAAAACTAAAATCTGCTCCCGTTGGTGATAGAGGATAGCATCTACATCAGTTTTATTTTTTTTCTGGTCCTTAATAACAAAATTGGTCTTTACCTTTAAAACTGGGCTTGTAAAGCAAGCGTATACATCAGACTTGAACCTTTCTTCTCTATTTGCCGCAGCATCGACATAATCATTTTTGCAATGAAACCTCAGGCACCTATGAAGATAAATATAAGGATTGGTTAAACATGCAGTAAGGTGAAGTTGCACTTGATAGGAATTTATTGCGACCAAAATTGGAGCAGCATAGCCCGGTGGAAAGATGTTCGCATTAATTTTTTGTATGTTAAGAGTAATGGTCTCGATCACTTGATTTATAACGGTAGTAGTTAACTTCAATCGCTGGGCCAAAAAATCGATCAGTAGTTTCTTGGAAATTATGGGAGAAATAAAATTTAATTCCGTTTGAGCCATTTTATTTTTTTGAAAATTCAATAAATAAAGATCTTGTTGTAATGTCGCAAAGGCTATCAGTTCATTGACCACTTGGCGATAACTCTTAAAATCAACATTTCCAAACCTAGCTTCTGGGTCATAGTAGTCAAACCCGATGCGCGTCTCAGAAAAAGCGGAGGCAATATTTGTATAAAGGTTTTGTAATAATGGTTCATCATATATCCCATTTTCCAACAACCTGGTTTTTGGCAATAATACATGGGCCATATCCATAAAGGATTGTATGTTACTACAGGAGAGTAGATAATCCCTTAACCAAGCTTGCGATCTAGTCTCAATCAGCTCGATCGCGGAAATGTTTGGAGGGAATTCGATCCGATATTTCCCTTTGTTAAAACTACATTTCGCATTCTCATGGTAGGCTACTTCAACAAATCTTTTCAAAATGGCAATATCTCCTAGTTCCTTTAACTCGGCCAGGCAATCTTCTATAAGGTTTTTAGGTATTTTGCTCGGAATGAGAGATATACCGCTAAGTTCCTTGAAGGTAATAATTGCAAAGTCATAAAATCCTTGGGTATAAAATCGAAAAACCCTGTGCCAATATTGCTGCTCTTTCTTGCTTACGATATGGGAGGAATGGCCTAAGATAAAAGCATAATCTAAAACCTTGATTGCGGTGACGATTTGCAAATTACCACTACTGGTAGTGTTTTTAACAGCATCTTGAGTCATTTGCTTTAAAATGCTGGAAAGGACTTTAAGATTTTCCTGGTTCGTGATGGCCAAAGTAGGAGATTTTATTAGCTGGTGAAATAGAATTTTTATACTTCAATCTTTCCTATCTTTGCCTTAACAGCTTCTATTTCCTTTAATCTTCCTTGTTTAAATTCATAGGAAGGGTGGTTTGGGCTTTCCTCTGTCTTTAATTTAAGAACATTTAATGCTGATTTAATTATTTGTAAATCATTTTTATCTAGTTTTTCCATAATGAAATTTTTAATTGAATGTAGGCTTACTTACCCATAGCCCGCAATACTGATATTTAAGTATTTGATGGCATAGTATAATCGATAAGAAACCTTATCGCTATATATTTGTTGTGGTATTATTTCAAAGCCGGAATTGGGTAATCCTTTGCTGCTTCAATATACAAAAATATCTGGTTCAGGCATTTGAAAAGGTTATTTGTTACGTCATGATCCCAAAAGCGCATCACTGTATAGCCAGCTTCCTCCAGCAATTTTTGGTTTATGCGATCGCGTTGCATATTTCTTTCAATTTTTGGAATCCAGAATTTGGCATTACTTTTTATAGTAAATTTCTTTTTCTGCCATTGGAAACCATGCCAGAAACTACCATCTACAAATATCGCTAAACGATATTTATTGATTACTATATCAGGTTTTCCAGGCATGTTTTTAACGTGGATTCGAAAGCGGATGCCATTAGCCCATAATGCTTTTCTAAGAAGCACTTCGGCTTTGGTGTTTTTCCCCTTTATATTAGCCATTCTTTTACTACGATCTGCAGTGGTGTAAAACCCACCTGCTTGCTCAAAGCGGGGAACTTTGATTATTTCTTTATCGGTTTGATAATTCTTAGCAGCCACGATATATCAACAAAATCCAGGTAAATAAGTTCTTGATTGATATGCTTACGGGAAAGTGCCTAAATAGATATCATTTTCTTTAATAAACACAGAACACCAGAACTAGCAGAACAATTGCACCGATCATACAGCCAACCTGACTGGCATTTATATGCTTGTAATCGTGGTTACTTTAAGCTAAATTTATCAAAATATAAAAATGCTTCAATTCGAGTACACTCAGGAGGAAATAAACAAAGTGTCACAGTTTCTTCAACACTATATGGCCAAGTCAGCAATTTGCAGTTTAACCGCAGATCAGGCCGCAGACCTTTTGGCTAGAAACTCCATATTAAGAAATGATATCGGGCCAAAACCAGGATTTAACTTCCGTGAAATGCTTCGCCAAGGCCGTGACGGTAAAATTGAAAAGGTTAAAGGAGCTCACCAACTTCGCCCGGGCACCAGGTGGAAAATCAATCTGACTGATCAGTAACCATCCAATTAAATCAATCACTGCTAATGACTTTTCCCCTTCCTTCAGCCCTGGCTTAAACAGTCCCTCAACAACCTATGAGTATTACTGGCTGAGCATATTTCAAATGCCGATGTGCATCAATTACCTGAAATGGATTTGAGGAGAAGGTTTTTAGAGAATATCCAGCCACTATTGACCACTGCGAACAATAATGGTTTTGAATACATGAGAATGTATACTTTTTGATTGCATTAGATTTGTTAAAATACACCTTCTTTCCGTGTCAGGAACAGACAAACTATATTCAAGCATCTCGCGTAAACTAGCTAAACACAAACTATTCTTTCCAGTAAAGGGTGAGCCTAATTCGTTGCGTACCAGAAGAAAAAATCAGGTTCAGATCAGCATGCAACTCATCAGTCTCCCAAAGCGTATTCTGGTTAAGGTATTTTTGTCCCTCATCACTAACTGTTTTTGGCTTTTCATCAGCCTGATCAGGCTTGCCGAATGTTTTAACGAGCTGCCTTCTGATCCGCTCATATTCACTAAGATAGATTTCCAATTTCCCACCCTGTTGCTTCCGGCTCTCCAGAATATCATTCAGGTTTCCATAACGTCCCTTTTCCCAGTCGTAAGAAACCACCCGTAATAGCGAATCATTTGGCGTATAAAAATATTCTGCATAAACCGGGAGCGCACCAACCGTTTTACGCTGTACAATAACAGGGTTTACTGTCTTATAACGGTCTGCAAGAGGATAGTATTTCTTGGAAAGCCATACATTCTGAGAAAGAAATTTTGCTTCCGGATCAAGCTTCCTTTCAAAATTGATTACCTCAGAAATTTTACGCTGTTTCGTCCAGATAGTTTCCTGAGAAAAGCCTGCCATACTACAAAAAAGGAGTGCGAGCGTTAAAAAAATTATTTTCATGGCATCAAGTTACAACTTTGTCCGGAAAGAAAATGCTGTATTTAATCTAGCTCCAAACCAATTAGAATTCTTTAAATTGTTATTTAATTCTATTTCCACACATAGGAGAGGTATTGGTTAGTCAAATGCTAAAAATATCTCTACTGTTACCATTGATTGTTTTTTACTATGGATTTCTTGTTTAGTGCTTAAATATATTCTCCCTATGCCATGTCACTGCTGCAACTGCCGGAAAATGTATCGGTTTATTGGGCAATAAAATCTTTCTTCCTGCCAATCCTTTCAAGGTATAAGCATGGGCTTCCTTTTCAATTACATGACCAGAAACCATAATGGTGTAGTCAGCAGAAATACTAACCAATCCCCGATCAAAAGCCCGATGTAGATTAGGGCATAAGGCGATTCCATTAGTTACTTTATCATCATGAGTTAAGCTGAAAGGAACAATGTGGCAAGCATCAACAAAGCTATGGCCAAAGGTACTGCTTAACTGCATGCCTGTAAAACTGCATTGGTTGCCATAAATTTTTGGCACCAGTTTTTTAAATAGTCCGTTTCTCACGAATACATCTTCTTCGGTATTGATGATGATGCGTTTGTATTTTGCTTCGGGTTCATTCAATATGAAATCTTCCTGATCATGCAGGTAACCTTCTCCATGCGTTTTGGCAGCTATAAAACCGGCTTTGCCTTCCGCAAAATAGGTGTCAAGTAATAGTGCTGTGGCCATCGCCCTGTTATCTGCATCGCTTAATAAAAGAAATAGCTGTGGTTCAAAGTAACCGAAATGACAGGTTGCACTTAAGCGAGTTACTGATTTGATATGCGCATTGATTTGCATGCCCAAATTGGGTTGCAACATCCAATAAGGCCGCCCTTCTACTTTTTCGCTTTGCAGGTAATAAAAAGGCTGGGTAAAATCTGGTTGGTGCAAAGTTGGTACAAGCAAGAGCCAGTTTTCTTTAAAAGTTGCAACTAAATCTGCATTTACTTCAAATTGGTTATTGATGACCAAACCTTTTTCAATTAGCTCGATCAGGCTGAGCAGCAATATGGGCTTGTGCGGCGCAGGGCCATATTTAGTTACGCCTTGTTTTAGGCGGCTAAAAGCTTTAAGGTATTTTTGGAGGGATGAGTTCAAGAGGGTTTAAATATTTCCGAAGCTAATAAAATGATGGGTGTTTTGGAAATGAAGAAAAGGATTTTAATATCCAGTATTCGGAATGCGTTTTGCTGTACTACCCGAAGAAGCAAATTATATTTTATCCCATCGATTTTCTAAATCCATTTTCTTCGCCGGGTTGTAATCAAGGTAATCTCTGCCTGAGTTTGTGGGCTTAAAATGTTTTTTTACTTCCTCTTCTGTGAGAATAAAATATTCTGGGCTTTCCAGTGTATCAGCATTGAGATTGACAAGAACGTAAATCATGTTATCATTTTCCAGGTTGGATAAGCTGATGTTCCAGCAAATTGATTTTCTTCTTTGGATACCCTTAACCTGTACAGGGATGAGTTTGTTGTTTTTTTCAATTAACAAATCGATAGATTTTGTATTTCCAAGAGTAAGGGTAACATTAAATCCACGCCTGGCAAGTTCGCCTGCTACTAGAAATTCAGCAGCAATACCACTATTCGTTTTATTTAAGAGGGTGTAATTTGTGTTCATGAGAGTGTAAGTCGCAATATTTAAGTTTTTTTAAAAGTTATTCTTGCTATTTAATGTACTTCAACGCTTTGCCAATTTCGATAGCTATCGGTTTAAACTCTTCATAAGTAAAGAAGTTTGATTTTGCATTATTGCACCAGTAACAGCACCAAACCAGATTATCTAAACTGTCATACGGTTTAAAAGGATCTTTTCGATCTAACTCTAAACGTTTACCTCTTTTACCGCCACGGGTAGCATCTGGTCTAACCCCAGCTCGTTGCATATTGTAGAGTTTAAGGCTTTGTTCATTGGTAGTGCCACAATAATGGCACCCCAAATCAAACTCATCTTTTTTAAACCATTTTCTAAATTGATCAAAATTTGTAGCCTGAAAGCCTGCAGTTATTTTTAAGGTTGTTCTATCTACTTTCTCTCTTTTTTGCTGGAATATTTTCCGAAGTTCTTCTGTTAGCATAGTATTGTTTCGATTAATTTGATTCTATTAATTCACTTGCTAACAGATTGGCAATACTTTCATTTGCTACAAGATCGCTCAATGTTTTTACATGGTGCTGAATCATATGTAACATGCTTCCATTTTGAATAGCCTCCCAGGCCGCTAACTTAGACCAGTTGCCATAAGGCTCTTCAACATATTGGCGCCATGCCCACCAACCATTTTCCTGTTTAATATTGTTTGGCAGGTTTGCTATTGCAAGCGCCAGCGCAGGAGGTATGGCAACAGGGCTCTTCTTTGCATCGCCATGTATGGTAAATCCGTAAATAAGATCACGATTTTTCGCATGAAATTGAAAACCAATCTTAAAATATTTCCAATCTGCCTTGTAAAACCATATGCCTGTATAGTTGCGATTAAAATCTACTTCATAATTGCACTGAAATTCGCTATGAGCAAATGCTTCTTCTACCTTTTGACCAAATTCTTTGGATAGCTGATCAAGTGCGTTGTTTAAATTACCTGCGACAGCAAAAGATGCTTCCAGGTTTTCTTTGATAATGGAGGTTAATTTATTTTGCATGTGATGACTGGTGGTTTGGTTGGTGAGGTATTTTATCAAGTTGATGTATTGGCTTAAGCTTTCACGTAGTATAGGTAAAACGGCTACTTCTTTTCTACAGCTTTCTAGCCATTCGATGATATGTTGACGATAGGAGATGCATTTAAAATGTTCATCAGCTTTTAAACCGTTACAGCTGCTTTCAGACGGCAATCCGCCTTCTAAGGTGAGGTAAAACAGGTCTACCTCTTTGGCCTTCTTATAATATCTAAATAATTGATTTTCCTGATCGCTTGCATGTATTTTATTTTCGATAATAATATGTTTGTTTGTCTGGTCTCTAATTAGGATGTCTATCCGTCCGCCTTCGCTTCTGTCGTCGTTCATGCTGCCCATGTTGTATTCTACATGGGTGCTGCAATTGGATGTATCAAACTGCTCTTTTTTTGAGGAACAGGTAGAGATGAATAGATCAAGAAAAACTTTTCCTTGTCCGTGCGACCCGTTAGGGTTAAGCAAATCGCCAATGAGTGCAGAATGCATTTTTACCTCATTGGTTTCCATTTTCAAAATGCGGAAAACATTAAAGTTATCTCCGCTAATGCAATCTATTTCTTTATGGTTTTCGATGGTGGTGTTAACCTGGCTAAATAGCGTCTCGAAACGCAGGTTTTCATAAGTCATGAGAGAGTTTTTCTACTAAGGTTTATTTATTTATGTAACTATGAATTGAGGCTACTGGAACAAAAAGAAAATGCCTGGCGTACTTGTGACATGAACTGATTGGTTAAGTGCCAGCATTAAACATTATTTGGTTATTCCTTTATCATCAAGAGTCGAATTGTCTCTAATCTTTCTTAAAATCTCGGTTTGTTCCCTTGTTAGTTTAAGAAGCTGTTCCTGATTATTGTATAAAGCTTGGAGCGCGGTAATGTGCTGTTCCTGATAACTAACGAGGGTATTAATTTTCCAATACCAAAGCATGATCTGCCTCAGGGCTAAAAAAATGAGAAGAAATATGACAAGGCCAATAATCAGGCCCATGAAACTGCCGGATGTATTCGAAAAGTTGCCCTGTTGGGCGTAGGTAGCCGCAGGAAACAATAATAGGAGAGTTAATTTTAATTTCATATGTTATATTTTTAGGATGGTCTGCCTAATCTTCCAAATTAGTCTCGAAATCTTCGCGGTTGTAGATTCCAAAAGTATGATAGGTTTTTGTTACAGTGCTATACTCCTCTTTGGTTGTTGACGTTATAATTTTAATAATAAGGTTTTTTGTTTTATATATTTTTTGGATGCTACCATTTTCTATTTTAGAAGATTCCAGTTTAAATCCAAGCTGCTTTAGCCTGTTAAGATATAAGGTATAATCAGCAGGCCTATTAATCTGTATAATCATTCTATTAGGGAGCCTTTCCTGATAGTATACAGATAAAAAAGCTCTTGCACTATCATCAAAACTACTCTTTTCCAGAGCGAAATCAATTGAGCCTCTTTGTTCATCCGTAGGATCATTCACAGCAAGAAGGGTCCATTTTTTTGTGGTTAAGGTTTCTTCCAGTATTGCTATTGATTTTGGTCTTAATGCAATTGCCTGATCTAGGCTAAGCAATTGGCCATAAGTAGCAGTAGTAATAATAACCAGAATAACGGTAAATAATTTTTTCATTACTGATATAGTTATAAACCCTGCCCGATCAACAATGACGCATAATTCTTAGGCACATGGAGCGTATACAAAGTTTTACTAAGCATAACAAAATTGAGCGTTGCTGGGAACATTGGTGAAACGGTTAAAGTAATAGCAAAAGGTATCAATAGCAATACTGATAAATGAGTAATTAATCTGATCTGCTATTCATATCAAAGGTATTTCGTATTTAATCTATCCTATTACGGGAAACCGTAACAACCTTAGAACCTCTTCGAGAAATCTATACGTCTGTGTCCTTTAGGGAAATCCTTTATTTCGCCGATAATATTATAACCATTTTTTAAGTAGAATCCTTCGGCCTGGAAGTCGAATGTATCTAGCATAGAAATTGTAGCTCCATTTTCTATAGCGACATTTTCAATATATTTTAGAATCTCTGAACCTAGCCCTTGTTTCCTGTATTCTTCTTTTACCCAAAGGATGCTGATTTCTAAGCCGTTCCAGCATCCTATCCCACCTAAGACACCTCCAATTTCTATGCCTTGACTGTTTTTGGCAGCAAATTCAAGGGGCTTCCAAATTTCAGAAAGCGCAGGCACCTGGATCTGATTGTATTCATTAATTCCATCAACAATATTTTTAATGTTTTCCTTTTTGCATACTTCAATGTTATACTTGAAAGAGTCAGTCATAGTTTGGATTTAATTACAGTTACTGCAAATATAGGTCATCAGACGAAGGTATTATTGTGCAGGTAAATCATCGAATATTACTGGCTACTTTGGTCTTCAGCAAAATACCATCAGATCACCGAACAGACATTAAGTTTAACATTCCCAAAAAACGGTGGTATTATGAGATTCTGAAATCCACATGGAACTGAATTATATCTAACAGGAAGAGTTTCCCAAAAACTTGTATCACAAAACAAAGTTTATTAAATTCACAGAAGAACGTTTTATTGAGACAATAATGAAGATCGGTTACGCAAGGGTTTCTACCAAAGAACAAAATTTAAATCTGCAAATTGAAGCACTCGAAAAAGCGGGGTGTGAGATCATTTTTAAGGAAACAATTTCTGGAGCAACCAAGGTTCGCCCCGAACTTGATAAGATGATTGCTCAATTTAGGAAAGGCGATGAGTTAGTGGTTTGGAGATTGGACCGTTTAGGAAGAAGCTTAAAACATATTATTGATTTAGTCCTAAGTTTGAGTGAACATGGAATTATAATTAAAGGGTTGACTGATGGGGTTGATACTTCAACAATTAATGGTAGACTTTTCTTAAATATAATGGCTTCATTAGCGGAATATGAAAGAGAGTTAATAAGGGAGCGGACAAAGGCAGGGCTGCAATCTGCCAGAGCAAGGGGTCGCACAGGAGGTAGGCCAAGGGGCTTCACTAAAGACACGATTTCTAAATTATTGATCATGCGATCTTTATACAAGGATATGGATAAAACACCGGAACAAATTTATAAAGCGCTTCAATTAACAAGAGCTACATTTTACCGCTATGCTAAAATTCTCGACACCCACACGAATGACGAAATAAAGAAGCTACAGAAAAAATAATTAACCAGATATAAAACGCCAAAATTTACTCTTCACAACCCTAAACAACTCGCATTAACTCAAGTGCAGACAGATTGAAGATCGAATTCATAAACGTTATGTTTCGATTGAAAATTACACAACAGTAGAATAATTATTACATAGGTGTACTACTTTTAAAATATAATTCTTAAGTTGCAAGAAAATTCCCTCCCATATGAGAACCTCTCTACAAGCAAAATCCTACTTACTGTTATTTGTAATCTTCATAGCAGTAATTGTTTATTCATGCAAAAAAGACCATAGCACTGACCATGAAAACCTACAAAAAGAACTTAGTGAAACCTCTACAGCGGCTATCATTCGGGCTAAAGAGGCTTTTATAAACCAGTCAGTAGACAATCGAGTTCAACTTACCGGAAAATCTTTGCTATCCGACAGTTTACTTAATCATCGTACGCTTTTATGGAGCGAGGCCTATACAAATATTAGTGGAGATACTGTTTTTGTATTCATACCTGTCCAAATACCTGTTACTGCAACTATAGAAAAAGGTGATTTAGCAGGAACTCGTCTTACTGATCATTTATTTCTTCGAATGATTGATTATGGAAATGGGTTCAAACCAATGCTGACTGAAATGGTTAGTATGATTCCAGTCAATTCAAGCGGATGGGATATTACACAAAAATTTAGTGGTCTACTACTCCTGGAAAATTGGTATTCTCCTTTTTCAAGCTTTATAAATGTACTTAACGGAAAAGAATCCCCTCACTCAAATAAAATGACGTCCAGCGGAGGAGCGACTACTGAAGGATATTTTGAATGCAAGACTTTACCAGTTAACTTATGTGTTGGTGTAGAAGGTTATATGAACTGTCAAACGAACCTCGTAACCACTTGTCAAGGCGGTGGAGATGGTGGCGGTGGCGGTGGGGGCACTGGCGGTGGAGGTTCTAGAGGAGGAGGTACACCACCACGAGGAGATGGCCCTGGTGGGGGCGGTGGTAGTGGTAGTAGCAATTCAGCAATTAATGCAGCTAATTTCAATAGCAGTCTACTTTACAATGGCCTTGGGCCTAAACCATTAAAAGAGTACAATGATAAATGTGAAGGACTTAAAGACATTTGGAATAGCTATCCAGATAATGAGGTTTACGGCTATGTGACTGCTGACGGAAAGTTTTTAATGACTGATGTTGCTTCTCTCGCAGGCGGAGAGGTTAGTGGGGTTTATCAGCATGGAGAAACGATTTACTACGTTTTTCCAGATACAAACGGTCCGCCATCGGGAACCTATACGGGTATTAAACATGTTCTAAATAATTATTTTATACCTGTCGTAGCTAGTGTTCATACCCATACGCCATGTAGGACAGATGGTACCAATGGAGTATCCCATAACGTAGGGGATGAAGATCGTGCTTTAGCTACTAAGTATCCTAAACTGAGAAATTTTGTGATCGGGTGTGGTGCAATAGCAGAATTTAATTCGGAAGATAAATTTTTTAATGTAAGAACGGGTACCTTAGATAATAACTGCACTTATGTTAAATAAATCACTTTTATATCTTTTATTGTTCGCGGGATTGTTTGTTTCTAAAATCGGATTTGCACAGCATAATGCGGTCAAAATGCATCCGGGCAAAAACATAGATATTGCCAGAATAAAGATCAAAGACACTGTCCTAATTAAGTATTTGACTCAATTTATTGACAAACAACTGAAAGAGAGCAGCCTCTTTACAAAAAAGGGCTACATAGAAGTCTTTCCAATTTATGCAAGTCAAAAACCAAATGTAGCCCGGGGCTATCATATAAATAAAAACTACGTGAATTTCGACGACATGGCAAATGATAAGCAGTTTCCTATGTTCTATAGCTTCCTATCCAATAAGATGATACTATTTATAGATTATGATCTCTTTGAAACATTTGATATTAAATATTCGAAGAAAAGCAAAATAAAATTTCGGAAGGAAATAGAGCCATACTTATTCAAAGCCCAGACTATTGTGTTCAGAGATAAAGAAAATATAAAGCAAAAATTTAAAAATTTTAGAGAGAATGAAGTCTTTCAATTCGGAGGTGGCATAAATCTATATATCATGAACGATGGCAAGATTGTGGTGGATGATAAGTTGGTACATTAAACGAACGTTAATCTGGTTCCGGTTGCCAGCTGCTCTTGATCAGATCGGTGAGGAACCAGGTTAATAAGTTAAGTCCGCACAAATTAATAATCTCAATAAACGATGGAATATTACTCAAAAATTTAGTGGACTAATACTCCTGGAAAATTGGTATTCTCCTTATTCAAGCTTTATAAATGTACTTAACGGAAAAGAATCCCCTCACTCAAATAAAATGACGTCCAGCGGAGGAGCGACTACTGAAAGATATTTTGCTTGCAAGACTTTACCAGTTACGCTATGTGTTGGCGTAGAGGGTTACATGAATTGTGATACGCGCCTCATTACTACTTGTCAAGGTGGTGGCGGTGGAGGTTCTAGAGGAGGAGGTGTACCACCACGAGGAGATGGCCCTGGTGGGGGCAGAGGAACAGGTGGGGGCGTAGGAACAGGTACAGGTAAAAAGGTGACTATCGATATTAATACTAGGGATTGTGTTAAAAAGATATCTTCTACAATAGAAAGTAAAGCTGGTAATATGTTTAGTTGTATTGGAGATATTGCGGGAATGACTAATGTTTTGTCCTCTGTAGCAATTGGCCAATTGTATGCAAGTAGTAGTTATAATATAATAATTTCAGAAAATGTAATTCCTGATAGATATGAGACAGATGCTTCAGGAAATCAAAATATTATTACAACTAATGGCACTACTAATCCTATATCAGGCAATATTACGTTAAATACTAATGTTTTAAACCAATCAACCGATTTAGGTATTGCTGCAACAATGATACATGAAATGATGCACTCATATTTTTTATATGGGATTAAAGCTACGACAGGTGTGGAGAAATCCTTCTTTATAGATATGAACTCATATCTATATGATAATAATGGCATTTTATATTCTGATGATTATCAGAGAAGTCAGCATGAACAAATGGCAGCATCTTATGTTAACTCGATGGCTTCTCTTCTCGAGATGTATGCTCATAGTAATGGAATATATAGTTCTCCAGATTCTAATATAAGTTTAAGTGAATATTGTAAAGATATTTTTTGGAGAAATTTAGCAACCTCACAATCGAGTATTAAAGCTCCGAATCAAACTAGAGCCGAGAGAAATGGTAATAGAGAATTAAAGAATGAATCTGGTTCAACAAATAAGAAAGGATGTTAAATGATGAAGTACAAAATTTTTGGTGCAATTCTCCTCTTCCATTTTAATTGTTTAGCACAAAAGCTATCTATTGAACAATCAAAACTTACTGATTTATTTACACAAGTATTAAGAGATTTAGCAAAAAATAGAGATAATCAAATAACATACCCATTTATTAATTATGATAATATCAATTATATTCAAACTTTTGTTAAAGATGGTGGATTAAATGATTTAAAAGAAAAAAAAGATTGGACTTTTATAAGTGATGTTAACAATTCAACAAAATTTCAATATCAAAAAGTTGAAAGAGATAAAATAAAAAAGCAGCTAATTTTAAGTAATATAAAGATTTCAAGGTTTAAAAATGAAAAGTTGACTTTTACACCTTTTGTTTTTTCAAACAACTTTAATAAGACTTGTTTTGTTTTTCAGGAAACATATTTCCCTGGTAATAATACGGCTAATAGATTAAATACAATTATCTGTTTTTATGAATATATAGATAATGTTTGGGTCAGAATACATGCTTGGCCAGTAGTGATAGATTAAGTTTTTGGGTAGTGCTTTAGAGGTAAATTGCTATTACTAATGGTTAAGTAATCTTTATCATTTATTACTTTATATATTTTAATGCTATTCGTAAGTCTTCCGATACTTCTTAGTTCACCCGATTCAAGCATTGACCTCGCACCTTATTGCAAGGATATAATATGGAGAAATTTGTCGATGTAGAGAGGTAAAATGGGGGGAGACACAATTGATTTTACTGTTGCAAATAATGATTAATAAATCCTCAATAAACGATCAGTAGAGGGGATTATGTAAGCTTTTAATATCGGGAGCAAAACCACATTTTATAAGATAATCAATCTTAAATAACATTAATCTGGTGACTGTTGGCCAGCTGCTCATGATCAGCCCCATATGTAGCCAGGTTAAGAAGAACACTTCTCAAAATATATGAAAGAACAAAAGATAGAGCTTGGAATTAATTATGGTATGGATTCCTTCATACGGGATCCAAAGATATCAGTATATTTAAGAGAATGTTTCGACCAATTTGAAGATAAATTCCCTAACACACTGGTTCATGTGCATTTATTGAAGAGATAGAACCTTCTACAAAGGATATAAAGCCAAGGGTTTTAGGGAAAGTGCAAAACAGAAAGCTCCGCATTATTATTGGCTTTAACCGCTATCGAAGTGGGGCAAGTTTAACAACTCCATCGCCCCAGCAATTTTACAATGACTTTAAATTTGTGATGAACAAAGAGGGTGAGAATTACAGCAATAATATTAATAAAATTAATCCTGTCCTAAGAATGCGGTTAAAGCAAATGGGCATTGAATATTGAAAGCCGTTAATGGTATAGCATTTACGGATAAAGAATATCAAATGGCTGCATTATATGGGCTAAACAATCCAGGTCCAGCCCCACAATCTCCGATTATTGGTGGAGTAAATGTATACGAAATTTATAAAGGGATGCTAAACAAATCCTTTAATAACATTAAATCGAAGTATGAATTTATCGCACGCTATTATGTCGAAACAATAACTTATACTCTAAAGCAATATGATAACAATAAGTTTGGTGACGATTACTACAGGGCTCTTTCCTGGAATGGCTTAAAGGGGACAGACGTTTATAACAACCTGACCGATGCAGAAAAAAATGACATTGAAACAAAAAAAGCAGCCTTATTAGCAAATCGAAATAAAAATAATTGTGATGATTAATAAACTAACGTTGATCCTAATTTTTGTTGTCTCAAGTTGCTATGCACAACAAAAAGCAAAGCCAGATTTATAATTTTATTTTAAACCTGATTCGCTAAGTTATAAGATGAACTACAAGCAAGCAAAAGACATCACCAGAAAGGGTAAAGTTGTTTCTCCAAAGTATGATTATGATGTTTACACGTGGCAATATCTTTCTGACAGCAAGATAAAAAGGTCACCCAATTTTTTGGACGGCTTTTGATGATTACATATTTTAAGAATCCAAAAGGCCGCAGGTTGAAAACCCAGCGGCAGACATAAATATTTAATTTTTTAAAATAATTTCTGAAAAGATTATTTTAAAAGCTTCTAAATCTTCAATTACATTTTCATCAAAAATCACTTCAATTTGTTCAATATTATTAAGGGCTTGTTCTTTAATAATAAAGAGAATTTTTCCTTTTTCCGCTACTATGTTACTGCAAACACCATATCCAGAATTTGATTGGTCTAAATACTCAAAATAATATGAATTCATTCCCAATTTTATATCTTGAGCATCAAACTTCATAAATCTTTGTAAGATAATATATTGATTAGGATTGTCGCCATTATCTGAAAATCCAACCATATGATAACCTTCCTCAAAATTTGTTTCATATGTTACTTTGTCTGCTATAAATTTTATTTTCTTCATAAAAAATTAATGATAACCTGCCTTCCATTTTTTTATTTCACCTGTTTCTTTATCCTTCCAAGTGTATGTAATATCTGTACCAGTATTGGCTGCCCTTGCATTCATTTTTCCTTTACAAGAATTACAAGGCGGGTTCATACCAAATATTTCCATTCGTTGCCCTTCTGATAATGGAATATTTTTCATTGCTCTTGCTTCTGTATGTGTAGCTAATGTTGACTTAGGGAAACCTAATGCTTTCTCATCGGGTGTCATATTCCCGCTTTTTAATACATCTCTACTTACTCTATTTCCATTAGCATCATAAACGTTGAATATTGCAGTATGTGTGCCATCGGGGTATGGTAGGTCGTAATATTTCCCTGTTCATCGTGCTCATAGCCCACTACCTTTCCCTCAGGGCTGGCTATCATGGTTTCTTCGTTGTAGCGGTTGTGCTCATACCAGGCACTATAATCACTAATTTAAAAAATACTTTAGACTTTTAGGAAAGTGTGTTACCTTTTTCCGCATAGTTAATCCATAAAACACATAATACTTTCATTGAAACCATACGTTACCGGCATGGTTGACTCTTGAACTATATTACTCCATAAATAGGTATTATCATTGGTTAAATGTTTACTAATTAGTGTCGTGCACACTTTATCCTGTTGTTAAGTTTTGAGACCAATAATTTGGAGTTTCTAACAAAAATGCGTAAATTGATCCCATAAACTTTGCAGTAATAAAAAAGCGGTGAGTGATTCGGTGAGTCACAAATTTGAAACTGGCTTTAAACTATATTAGAGAGCGATTTTAGCCTTAGGTTCGAATCCCGCCTTCTCCGCATTAAAGTAACTCATTTTATAACTCGCTGATTGTTTTCTCAAAATTATTTGCAATAACAATCAACGAGTTATGAGATAATGATTAAAAAAATGATCAGTTATGCAAATAAACGAGATTTAGTTTCTATGTTTGCATCCTCGAAAGAGAATAAATTCTAAGTAAAACAGCAAAAAACGGAGTGGTAGTTCAGCTGGTTAGAATGCCTGCCTGTCACGCAGGAGGTCGCGGGTTCGAGTCCCGTCCATTCCGCAACAAAAGCCTTAACTTGAAAAGTTGAGGCTTTTTTGATTTTATGACAATAGTATATTTATATTTCCCCACAATCAATATAATAAACACCACCGTCCCAAAAAATGCTTTAGGCAAAGCAAAATCAATCAATTAATAATCCAGCTTTTAAATAATGATTGAATTTGAATATGCAGGAGTAGTAACATTTTTCTACAAAAAACGCATTGATTTATTCAGACTCCCTCTGAAACTATCCGAAACCGGAATCAGGTTTTTATCAATAATAAGCGTCTTACCTTCAATGCCGTCTATTTTACTCAAGTTAATAATGAAGGATCGATGGACACGCAAGAATACCCCTTGCGGCAGCTTATATTCAATGTTTTTTAGGGATGAATGGATAGAATAATCTATTTTGCCTATTAACTGAATCTTTACATAATCTCCAATCGCTTCGAAAAACAAAATATCAACAATTCTTACCCTTCTTACAATATTGGAATCTCTGATAAATATAAATTCAGGGAACTGTAAATCGCTGTTTAGCTGATTTTTATTCAACGCTGTTTTTGCTTTTTCAATGGCCTTTAAGAATCTGGCTGGTGCTATTGGTTTAAGCAAAAAATCGACAACATTTAGACTAAAAGCCTCAACAGCATGTTCTGCAATAGATGTGGTAAAAATGATCAGTGGTGGTTTATCTTCAAGAATTTTTGCTAACTCCAGCCCACTCATTCCGGGCATCATAATGTCTAAAAAAATAAGATCAACCTCATTATCCATGATTTGCTGATGTGCACTAATGGCATCCTCACATTCTGCAACGAGCACTAAGGAATTATCAAGAGCCATTAATTTTTTAACAAGAAGTCTAAAAATCTGGTTATCATCAACGATCAAACACTTCATTAGATCTATTTTATATCCCTAACATACAAAATACGTCTCTAACTAAAGAATATCTTAGAACACTATTTATCTTATTTAGAATTATCTTTTAAATCTTAACAGATTCGATCTTGACGACCTGATCCAGGTCATAAATTATGTCTCTTTATAAATACAGTTTTTTAACGGGATTTAAATCAATTGGTTGTCTTATTGATCTAAATTATATTTCCCTTATATTTAATCCGTTTTTCCCGTTCTATCCATGTTGATTGATAATATCATTCTGTTGCAATGCACCCAATATTAGCATCAAGGCACAACCTGGGTTTGAATCTCTCATAAATCCTTGCATACCCCCTAAATGATAAATCTATTTCTTCGAGGGCTTCACGCCCAATCTAGGAAAATTATGAGCAAATTCTTGATAGCGTAACATATGAATGGACGAGCTTCCATATGTTACGCATTTTTAACGATCGAAATCAAGGATAATTTCTCTGGTACGTTCCCTAATATTTAACAATCTTAAATTCTGTTCTTCGGTTGGCCTGGTGTTCGGCGATTGAACAAGCTACGCCATTTTTACACCTGTTTAACAACTGTGTTTCCCCGTAACCTTTTGCTTTCATTCGGCTTCTGGCAATACCCCTGCTCACCAGGTAATTTACCGCCGATTGTGCCCTTCGTTGTGAAAGATCCACATTATAGATATCTACACCACGGCTATCTGTGTGGGAGCCCATTTCAATTTCCAGTGTGGGATTGTCGCGCATAATACGCACCGTTTCATCCAGAATTTTAGCTGCATCTGCTCTGATGTTTGCTTTATCAAAATCATAGTGAATGTTCTTGATCTCAATTTTTGTACCCACCACAAATAGCGGCTGTAGGTACAGGTCCACTTCAAGCGTGTCAGATTTAGTTAACCCAACGGTGGTGACCATAGCAGAATCGCTATAGTATTTTGTTTTCTGTCCCAACAGGGTATAATTCGTGTTGACATCCAATTCAAAGAAATATTTACCTGAATCTGCCGTCAGCTGTTTGCCAATCACCTGGCGTTCCCCAGCCATCAGTGTCACATCTGTAAGGGGAAGTACTGCACGGGTAGTTTTATCAAAAGTGGTCCCTTTCAGCGCCAGAATAATCTTGGGTTTCCGGAGCCCGAAACTATAGATGTCATCTTCACCCTTGCCGCCCTTACGATTTGAGGAAAGGTAGCCCTGCCCTAGATCTGCAGCAGGCAATGTAGTGGTGACAAAAGCAAAGTCATCTCCAGGAGAATTTACAGGATAGTGCAGATTTAACGGAACGGACCAGCTTTTCCGATCGCCTTTAGCAGTAAACAGATCCAAACCACCCATGCCAGGCAAGCCATTGCTTGAATAATACAGCGCACCATCTGCCCCGATCTCCGGGAACATCTCGTTTCCAGTGGTATTAACCGTTGTTCCTGCATTTTCAGGTTTGCTCCAGCTGCTGTCTGCCTGAAGTGTGCTATACCAGATATCGGTACCACCAATGCTACCAGGCATATCAGAGGCATAATATAAAGTTTTTTCATCTGCACTTAAGCAGGCTTGCCCTAAAGAATAGGCAGATACCTGATTATATGCAAAAGGCTTTACTTCCCATTTACCATTATTGGCTTTATAAATATATAGTTCGATGTTATTGGTCCTGAATTTTCTTTTGCCCACCGTCTCAATCTCGCTATCTTTTTTGCCGACATAAGTTCTGGAAACAAAAAGCATATCTCCAGCTTTGTTGCTCACCACCGGACCAACATGGTAAGTGCCTTGGTTATAGGAGGCAGCATCTAGTTGTGGAAGACTTAAAGTGTTATTTTCTCCCATTGAAGCCTGAAAGATACGTAGATAAGGATTACCACTTCTACCTGATATTTTAACGGATTCTCCTGTTTCAGCCTCGCCGGTATAATAGGCTTTTCCGGATGCCGGAAATACGCTAAACTCCGAATTTGCGGTATTCACCAACGCTTCGTTTTTAATTAGGTGACCGGTAGGTTTGGCTAGCCATACCTGTGCAGAATCACAACCCACAATTTCATTTGCTACCTTTTTACTGTCTCCTGTTTTCTGTGCATAGGTTTCAAACACGTTTTTTGCTTCCTTATACCTCAGGTTCGATTTTAAAACTGCACCATATGCCAGGAGATTTTCATTTTTACTCTCCGGAAAAGCAACGAGTCTGGAAAACCAGTTTTCGGCCGCTTCATAATCATTGATTTGATCATAACAGTATGCCAGCTTTTCAATATCTGCCATCTTCGGCGACTTCACATCCACCAGCTTAAGGTATGCAGGAATGGCCTGCGCATAGTCGTAGCTATCATACTTAAGTTTTGCCCTGTCCCTCAAAGAAAGCTGTTCCTGTGATTTGACTGAATTGCCAAAGAAGATTAAGGCGAAAAAGAGAGGTAAGTAGTATTTTAGATTTATCTTCATGACTTATACTTGTTATTAGATATTAAAAGAAGCGTGGACTAAGCAAACGGTTTAACTTGGACGGGAAAGTGAGGCCAAGAGTAATTTCATGCGAGCCGTTTTGTACACTACTCAAACCACTGGTGATGTAATCATATGAATAACCTATCCGGAACCGGTTGGAGGCATAAAACTGTACAATGCCAGAAATAGAATTTGAGTTGCTCAGCGTCTGGCCTCGTCTGAATTCCTTATCCCAAAGGTTTACCCCTGTACGGATACCACCACCAATCCAGAACTTATCGGCAAATACAATCATCGCATTCAGGTCTAAGCTACTCGGCCCTTTAAAATCCTCTTTCCACAACAGGCTTGGCCTAAGCTTCAATCCTTCTGATAATTCAAACAAGGCACCAGTCATAATATAATAATGACGTTTACGCTTGATATTTTGTTGGGTAGCAGTATCCCAGTTGAAGATATCACTGGATACATCACCCGAGAACAGATCCATTACAGAGGCCCCGGCATAGTACCGGGGACTGCTGTAATAAATGCCAAAGCGGGCATCCGGGATGAAACTACTGAGGTTACCACTGGTAACAGTAGCGTCATCCACTTCAACGGGACGAAGAGATGAGCCGTCTATGGCATAATTTGTTACTCCTGCTCCCAAACCAAAACTGAGTCGTTTGGTATCATCACCATCCAACCTAATTCTATAGGCATAGTTAAAATAAATAGAATTTGCGGTTTGCGAACCCAGCTTATCTGCAGTAACCTGCAAACCCAGGCCAACATTCCTTTTAGTACTTTCAGTTACGCCATCCAAGGAAAGTTGCCCGGTTTGCGGCGCACCTTTCAAGCCTGTCCATTGCGTACGAAGGGCCAGTTGTGCAAACAGTTCTTCTTTATAACCTGCATAGGCAGGGTTTACACTAAGGGAATTGAATATATACTGGGAAAACTGAATGTTTTGCTGCGACATGGCCGGTAGTTTCATCAATAAAACTACCGCCACTGCAAGTATGGCTTTTTTTATAACAGGCTTCTTCATTATTGGTTCTGTTTAAATATTATCTTTTTAATAAAACCGGACCGGCAACGCTCTGTGATTCACTTCCCTTTTTAAGGGTGATTTTATAGAAGTAAGTACCTTCATTCAACCCGTAACCTGTTTTACGTTGCTTTGCCATTATAAATGTTTGATGCTTAACGTTTACGAATAATAAAGTTGGTGAGGCAGGCGGATTAGAGCCTGTTTATTCCCGCTGCGCTGGCTTGCCTCGCCAGCCGCCGAAGGGCTGTTTTCTTTTCCTTGATGAAAAGAAACAAAACCGAGCTTTTTTGCTCATGAATGCCAATACAAACATACCGACTTATGAATAAATTACGGCTTGGAACTGATGTTGGATAAAAGCGTTAAAGCTTTGTTTCGGCAGCACAAGCACCCGATAAAGAATCGGGAGAGAACGCGCTGCCTTATATAATGGTGGGTTGAAAGATGTTGGTTTAAGCTTTAAACGTTTTCTCCTTCCATCATTTCCTAGGCCGGATAGCAGGGTGGCAATAGCAAGTGTCGATCGCATTTTGCCTCCGCAGATCAACATGATTTTCGCAGATTTTTTTTACCTATCTCTGCGAAAATCCCCGAAATCTGCGGGACAAATTATTTAAACAATACCAATCATCATTTAATCATTCCAGAACGATTTCTCAATTCTTAAATAGACCCAGGCCGGATAGCAGGATGGCAAAGAGCGGATGTGAAGGTAGCAAGATTTTTGACCCCCGCAGATCAATATGATTTCCGCAGATTTTTTATACCTATCTCTGCGAAAATCCCCGAAATCTGCTGGACAAATTATTTAAACAATACCAATCATCTTTTAATCATTCCAAAACGATTTCTCAATTCTTAAATAGATCCAGGCCGGATAGCAGGTTGGCAATAGCAAGTGTCGATAGCATTTTGCCTCCCGCAGATCAATATGATCTTCGCAGATTTTTTACACCTACCTCTGCGAAAATCTTCGAAATCTGCAGGACAAATTATTTAAACAATACCAATCATCATTTAATCATTCCAAAACGATTTCACAATTCTTAAATAGATCCAGGCCGGATAGCAGTGTGGCAAATAGCGAATGTGAAGTCGCAAGAATTTTGCCTCCCGCAGATCAATATGATTTTCGCAGATTTTTTTATACCTACCTCTGCGAAAACCCCCGAATCTGCGGGACAAATTATTTAACAATACCATCGTCTTTTAATCATTCCAAAACAATTTCGCAATTCCTTAAATAGACTTGGGCCGTATAGCATGGTGGCAAAGAGCGAGTGTGAAGGTTGCAAGATTTTTGCTCCCGCAGATCAATATGATTTTCGCAGATTTTTTTATACCTACCTCTGCGAAAACCCCCGAAATCTGCAGGACAAATTATTTAAACAATACCAATCATCTTTTAATCATTCCAAAACGATTTCTTAATTCTTAAATAGACCTAGGCCGGATAGCAGGATTGCAAAGAGCGGACGTGAAGGTAGCAAGATTTTGCTCCCGCAGATCAATATGATTTTCGCAGTTTTTTTTTACACCTACCTCTGCGAAAATCCCCGAAATCTGCGGGACAAATTATTTAAACAATACCAATCATCTTTTAATCATTCTAAAAAAACGATTTCACAATTCCTTAAATAGACCTAGGCCGGATAGTAGGGTGGCAAAGAGCGTATGTGAAGGTAGCAAGATTTTTGCTCCCGCAGATCAACATGATTTTCGCAGATTTTTTTTACACCTACCTCTGCGAAAATCCGCGAAATCTGCGGGACAAATTATTTAAACAATACATTGTCTTTTAATTATTCCAAAACGATTTCACAATTTCTGAAATAGACCCCGGCCGGATAGCATGGTGGCAGAGAGCGAATGTGAAGGCAGCAAGAATTTTGCCTCCCGCAGATCAATATGATTTTCGCAGATTTTTTTTTTATAACTACCTCTGCGAAAATCCTCGCAATCTCCGGGACAAATTATTTAAACAATACCAATCATATTTTAATCATTCCAAAACGATTTCGCAATTCCTTAAATAGACCCAGGCCGGATAGCATGGTGGCAATATTGGAACTAGGAAGTATTATAAAAACAGGTAGCAATAACCAACTTCCTAACTTAATTCATCATTCTTAAATAGTTTCGTCATGGTTTTGAACTCGCCTACTATGATTGCAAAGTATCAGTCGACGGTTCTGAACTTTCAGATTGAAATTATAAACTTTCTAACGAGAATTACATACTTGCAGTTCGAAGTTCAAAGCTTTCAGTTAAAAGTTATAAACTCGCAGTTCGCAGTTATAAACTTTCTGATTAAAGTTCCAAACTTGCAGTTCGAAGTTATAAACTTTCAGTTCATGGTTTTGTAATGGGAGTAGACCATTATAAACTTTCAGTAGCTTCTTTATTTTTTATCTACAGATGGATACAGATAGATGGGATTCTAAATATTATAAATCTAGCTCCACTATGTGTATGGATACCAAATTTTCCGCTTTAAGTGGAGCTCACCACAGAACGCAGTCACTCCTTCTCTTATTTTTGAAAAGAAATGTGTGTCAAGTTTATCGGTTAATTTATCTGTGTTCATCCTTTAGATCTGTGGTTAATTAAATAATGGCATATTAGTTGATTAAGCACAACCAATTAATTTATGCCCGTGTTCCGTTCAATATTTAGCCTCATCCTATTTTCTATGATATCTACATTAACTACAATTGCGCAACCTTTGCCAACAGAAAGCTACTACCCATGGAAGAGCAAAGCTGGCTTGTTTGGCTATAGCGATCAAAATGGTAAGTTAAAAATTGCACCACAATTTGAAGAAGCCAACCTGTTTGTTAACCAATTTGCAATTGTAGAGAAAAGTGGCAAAAAAGGTGTGATTGACAATACCGGCACATGGAAACTTAATTGTGAGTATGAGAATTTAGTACTCGTTCCACTTGGCACCCACACCATCGCAATAGCTTCCGTGCCGTTTAATGCCTGGTGGAAATTTAGCAAATGGAACTTCTTCCCTGGTTTTTCTGTAATGGGTGGTACAAGGGATAAAAGAATGGTAGACACTAAAGTGCCTAAAAAGAACTGGAAAGTTATCTTGCTTAATAATAATAATCAGACGATTATTAACTCCGATCATAAACCGACTGAATACCCGTACGAGCAATCTGGCATAAGTGTTTTCTACGATAAAATTTTAATTAACAACAAACTCTATCGTATCCACAACGGAAAAGTGAAGCTAGTGGCGAAGGCAATCTTGCCCTTAACAGATACCACTGTATTGCAGAAAAAAGGAGATAGCTATCAGGTTCTAAACAAAGATCTTCAACCTCAGGATAAAACCATGTTTAAAGTTGCTAAACAGATTTCTGTAGAGGTAAATGGAAATCGTTATCAGCTACAAACAGAAACCTTGAACAGTGGCACCAACAGTAAACCAGGATTTCTGAGAGATGAGCAGGAGCAGGTTTTTATAGATCCTGATTTAAGCAAACCTTTCCCCAAAAAGATTGGTGAATATTTTGATCAACAGATTAAAGCCGACGAAATTCTTAAAAATGCGATGCTAATTTGCGCTGTACCCAACACCCCTTATTTTATCATTCAAAGTTTCAAAAATAATCGATCAGATTTTTATCTGCTTCATGAAAACGGTACCTGGGAAAGTGACAGAAGCAAAACGAAAGACTTCACACTTCGTACCAATAGCGGTAATATTGTGTATCCAAACGCCGCTGATTTAGGTCTGAAAAGAGAAATACCCGATCATTTCACCATTACGCGAATTGAAAAAATTCAGTTAAATAAATTCTGGGTTAAAGTATCGGCTATAAATCAAACAGCCGACGTTACACAGGTGGGAATTTATGATCTTGCTACCAAAAAATGGATCTTACCGCTACAATACAGTAGCCTTGAAATCATTGAATCGCACCCTGAATTGTGCCGCTTCGAACTTGAGAACGAAAGTAACTACAAGCATAAAAAGTATGGCATAATTAATCTCCTTACTAACAAGGTTACGGTTGAACCGCTATATAATAGTTTAACAACTCAAGCCAAAGCCGGTATTTATAATGGAGACAATTGGGATTATTTTTACATCAATCCACTTACAGGAAAAGAGTATAGAGAGAATTAACGCACTATTATATTTTACCACAGATGGGCACAGATAAACACAGATTTACACTTGTAACAACTATGCAATAGGATCTATTGGAAATGTTTGTTATTTACTTTTCAATATCTCTACTTTTTCTTTCTCGCTTGCCAGCAATCTTTCGTAAAGCTCAACAACTTTATCTAAAGGGTTAAATGTACAGTGTTGCCTAAAATCACCAGAACTACTATCATGGAAGTTATTGATATAGTTAATTATCATATCATCAGAATAATTCGTTATCGCCTCCGCAGAAACTCCTAAAACCTTCGCTATTTTTTCGAGGGTAGAATCTTCAATTTCTTCGCTTTGCTCTAATTTGCTAATGGCCTGTTGGCTAATGCCAAGTTCAGTTGCAAGCGACTCTTGTTTCATGCCACGCAACTCGCGGATGCGACTAATTTTTCTACCTAAGTGTGTTCGATTGGTTTTTTCAGCAGTTTCCATAGCCAAATATATTTATTTTTTTGTGGCGTGCGAAACATCATTCAGTTTGTTTTAAACAACAGTTTTCGGTTCCGTACTACACCTTATCCGTTTAGGTTTTCTCTTTCAGCACAATAGCCGCAAGCGGGGTATAATTTTTTCCGTTTTTTACCACAGGTGAGTACATCAACACGGGTCCATTTGTAAAAATACACCTCCAAAAATTGCTAATCCATCAGACTGTCCCCTATTCCTTTATATCTGTAACTAATTAATGGCTTTGGATTTCCGGCTGTCACATGGTCTAAATGGTTAATTAACCTTCTGTTGACAAACATATCAATTACCTCCACGTTCTTATTTTAGAAATTTAATACCCTATCGTTATGTCAATATTAAAGGATAAAGTAGCCATTGTTTCAGGAGCTGGTTCAGGAATTGGCCGTGCAATTGCCGTTACATACGCAAAAGAAGGCGCCAAAGTTATTGTTGCTGATATTAATGAGGCGCATGCTGATGAAACTGTTAAAATAATTCAGGAAAATGGTGGAGATGCTTTCACCGTGAAAGCAGACTCATCTATAGCCGCAGATAATAAAAAACTGGTTGAAATTGCCGTTGAAAAATATGGCCGGTTAGATCTTGCCTGTAACAACGCCGGGATTGGAGGACCTGCTAAACCAACGGGAGAATACGAACCCGAAGAATGGGATAAGGTAATTGCTTTAAATTTAAACGGTGTTTTTTACGCCTGCAGATATCAGCTCGAACAAATGGAGAAAAATGGCGGAGGTTCTATCGTCAATATTGCCTCAGTGCATGGACAAGTTGCTGCGCCAAATAGCCCCGCATATACAGCTTCTAAACATGCCGTTGTTGGGTTAACTAAAAACATTGCTGCAGAATATGCGGCTAAAAACATTAGGTGTAATGCCATTGGCCCTGGTTATATTGAAACTCCGCTCCTTTCTGCAAATCTGGATCAAAAATCAAAAGATGCAATTGCGGCTAAAAGCCCAATAAACCGATTAGGTACATCGCAGGAGATTGCAGATTTGGTAGCGTTTATCAGTTCAGATAAATCATCATTTACTACCGGGAGTTACATCATTGCAGATGGTGGTTACACAACCATCTAAAACTATATATCATAAAGAGTTTGTTAACCTGATCGTCTTATTATCGTGTTTGTTTACCACATCTACTTAAAACCATCCAGATCATACAAACTCTTTAACTTTATGCCTGGCTCCTGTTTTTGTATCAGCATTAATACTTAGTGATTAACAAAACAGTGGTAATTTTATCAGCAGAGACTAACTAAGATGATGAATAAATATTGGCTTACCGTAACCGCTTGTACACTGGCAGTTACCTCCCTGGCTCAACAGAAAACACTCACCACTCAAGATTATCAACGGGCGGAAGGTTTTATGGGCTATAACACCTCAAAATTTGTAGATAATGCAATCATTCAACCCAACTGGTTAACAGGAGATCAGTTTTGGTATACCAAAAAAACAGCTAAAGGCTCAGAAACCTTTTTGGTAGATCCTGTTAAAAAAACCAAAACGTTAACCAAAGCCTATGGCGATGTTGATGTTCCACCAGCTGGCCGAAGAAGGAGCGGTGGCAATGAAGTCATTTCTCCAGATGGTAAAAAAGCAATCCTGATTAAAGAATATAACCTTTATGTAAAAGATGTTGCCAGTGGAAAATTAACCCAGCTTACAACAGATGGAATTAAAGATTACGGATACGCTACTGATAACGCAGGTTGGAAGCATAGCGATGCACCAATTCTCAGATGGTCGCCAGATTCTAAAAAGATAGCTACCTTTCAACAAGATCAGCGAAACTCAAGTGATATGTATCTGGTTACCACTAATGTTGGTGCGCCAAAGCTAGAAGCCTGGAAATACCCATTACCTGGCGATAAACAAATTCCCACCATCAGGCGGGTGGTAATTGATGTGGAAACTCCAAAGGTTGTTTCTTTAAATATCCCGGCAGATCCGCACCGTGCAACGCTTAGCGATGACATTTCCAGCAGCGGAACTTTTGATGATATCGACTGGAAAGCTGATGGTACAGAAGTGGCATTCGTTTCTACCTCACGAGATCATAAAAACGAGAAATTTCGCATTGCAAATACCGCAACAGGCGCGGTTAGAGAGGTTTTCGAAGAGACTGTAAAAACCCAATTCGAATCTGGCCGTGGCACCATTAACTGGAGATATTTACCAGAGTCTAAAGAAATTATATGGTACTCTGAACGCGATAACTGGGGACATTTATACCTTTATGATGCTACAACAGGTAAAGCAAAAAATCAAATAACCAAAGGTGAATGGGTATTGAGCCGCATTATTAACGTTGATGCAAAAAGCCGTACCATCTATTTCATGGCAAACGGATTAGATAAGATTAATCCATATTTCGGCCATTTCTATAAAATTGATTTTGATGGAAAAAACCTAACTGATTTAACGCCTGACCCAGGAAACCACCAGATAAATTTTTCGCCATCTGGAAAATATTTCATTGATAGCTATTCTCAGCCAGATGTACCGCCAACTTTTGTTTTTAGAGACCTTAACGGAAAGCTAATCAACACACTGGAAAAAACCGATGTATCCAGATTAGCGGCAACTGGCTGGAAAGCACCCACACCAGTTTCTGTTAAAGCGGGCGACAATAAGACTGATGTTTACGGTTTAGTTTTTACGCCAACTAAAATGGAGGCTGGGAAAAAATACCCGGTAATTGATTATATATATCCAGGCCCGCAGGGCGGAAGCGTAGGCAACTGGTCATTTTCTGCCTCTCGCGGAGATCATCAGGCTGTGGCAGAATTAGGCTTTATTGTGGTATTGATTGAAGGTACAAGCAACCCTGGCCGTTCCAAAAGTTTTCATGACATGAGTTATGGCAACATGTCTACCAATACCTTAACAGATCAAATTGCTGCAATTAAACAACTGGCAACGAAATACCCGATTGACACTGCAAAGGTTGGAATCTGGGGGCATTCTGGTGGTGGTTTCGCTACGGCAACCGCAATGTTCCGTTTTCCTGATTTCTTTAAAGTTGGTATTGCCGAATCTGGCAACCATGATAACAGAAATTATGAGGATGATTGGGGCGAACGTTACAACGGCTTAGCAGAAAATGTTGATTATGAAGCACAGGCCAATCAGAATTATGCTAAAAACCTGAAAGGAAAACTAATGCTTGTGCATGGAATGATGGATGATAATGTGCCGCCATACAATACCTTATTAGTTGTGGAGGCTTTGCAGAAAGCAAATAAATCATTTGATTTAGTAATCTTCCCGAATAGTGCACACGGTTATGGCCCATACTCAGCATACATGATGAGGCGCCGCTGGGATTACTTTGTACAAAATCTTTTAGGGGCACAACCACCTAAAGATTATAAAATGCAAGGCACAGAAATTAAATAATAGTAAAGGGCTTCGAGATATCGAGGCCTTTTTTATTGCCTAATCTGAAACCAATTGCAGGGATATGAGTTTATTGAGAAACAATAAAGGCAAATCGAAATGGGAAAAACAAGAAGTGAAAATCGCGTAATCATTACAGGCACAACCGGAATGGTTGGCGAAGGGGTTTTAATTCAGTGTTTAAACAGTCCTGAAATTGATGCGGTTTTGGTGATTAACCGAAAACCTTGTGGCTATGCGCATCCCAAATTAAAAGAAATCATCCACCAGGATTTTTTCAACTTCTCTCCGATCGAACAGCAACTTTCTGGCTATAATGCCTGCTTCTTTTGTTTAGGAATTTCATCTGTTGGGGTTAATAAAGATGTTTATTTCAAGATGACTTACACCTTAACCATGCATGTGGCTAAAACGTTGAGTAGGTTAAATGAAAACATGACTTTCTGTTACGTTTCGGGAAGCGGCACAAATCCAAATGGTAAGTTAAGCTGGCAGAAAGTAAAGGGCCGAACCGAAAACGAATTAATGGAGTTACCATTTGAACAAGTTTTTAACCTTCGCCCGGGCTTTATCAAACCCATAAAAGAACAAAAATACGCCCATAAATTTTATAAGTTCATTAACTGGTTATTTCCGGTTGGAAGAGCAATTTCTAAGAACGGCTTTTGCACCATGCAAGAACTTGGTGATGCTATGATTAATGTGTTAAGCCACCATAATGAAAGGAAGGTTTTAGAAGGGAGCGATATTATCAAACTGGCTAAAGAACCATCTTAACCTGAAAGGTGTAGATTTTTATTGAGCCTGCATTAGAATAAATATCCTATGTGCAGGCTCAAGAGAATTATTTATTTTTTGTTATCAACTTTCCGCTGATTGTCTTTGTTTGAAGTTTGATCAGATCGCTGACCACCGCCATTGGTAATGCCTTGCATCTTCTTATCCGTTTTAAAGTCGTGATTTGCCCTGTCTGCAATTGAACTTCCCTGAACCGTTGGATTGTTTTTTGGTGTGCCCGTATTTTTCATAACTGTAAAATTTAGTGAATAATAATTTACTAAGCGTTATAGTATTAACCGATAAACAAACGATAGGTTTTTATTTTTTTAAGATTGATATAGTTTTGAGTTTGCCATCCTTCCAGAAAAAACAATTAAATAAGCATAAAATTTCGTTTTGATCAACAAGCACTATATCTGGGTTGCGTTATAGATTTTTTGTATTAAATCAATTACTTGGATTGGTTTTTGTTTAATTCGCGTTTTGATTATTAATTTAGCATTTCAACAAAACACATTCGTGAAAAAGACCCTACTATTCCTGGCTATTTGCAGCTTGATTACCTTTTCTGCAAACGCACAAAAGCAATCCTATTTAGAAATGTTAGCCAATCAACCAAAGTGGGTAGATTCTGTTTTTAACAAATTAAATCGCCGGGAGCGTATTGCACAAATGTTTTTTGTACGTGCACATACCAATTTAGGTCAAAAATATACCGATTCTGTTGGGCAGGTAATTAAGCGCGAACAATTAGGAGGTGTAATCTTTTTTCAGGGTGGCCCGGTAAGGCAGGCACTGGCAACCAACGCTTATCAAAAAGTTAGCCGCGTGCCTTTAATTGTAGCAAACGATGGCGAGTGGGGTTTGGGAATGCGCCTGGACAGTACCATCTCTTTTCCTTACCAAATGGCACTGGGCGCCATTCAAAATAAAGATCTAATTTATAGAATGGGGCAGGAAGTTGCAAAGGATTTCAAACGCATGGGCATGCAAATGAACCTGGCACCAGATGCAGATATTAATAATAACCCAAAAAACCCGGTGATTAATTACCGCTCTTTTGGCGAAAACAAATACAATGTTGCCAATAAAACTGGCGCCTATATGAAAGGCATGCAGGATGCCGGGTTACTGACTACACTTAAACATTTTCCTGGTCATGGAGATACAGACGTAGATTCTCACTACGATCTACCACAGCTTACCTTCGGCCCTACACGGTTAGACACCCTGGAGATGTATCCTTTTAAAGAATTGATTAAGCAGGGTGCATCTGGAATTATGATAGCACACATGAATATTCCATCGCTAGATACCACCAAAAACCTACCTTCTACCCTATCTAAGCCAATTGTAACTGGCATTTTAAAACAGAAGCTGGGTTTTAAAGGCTTGATTATTTCAGATGCGATGGACATGAAAGGTGTAGTGAAATATTTTAAAAATGGTGAGGCAGATTTACTGGGTATCATCGCCGGAAATGATATCCTGGAGCTTTCAGAAAACAGCGACAGGGCTATAAAACTGGTTCGGAAAGCTGTTCGCCAGGGCAGAATTGATATCAAAACTATTGATGAAAGTGTACGTAAAATATTAACCGCTAAATATTGGGCTGGTTTAGCTAAGCGCGATACTGTAGTAACCAAAGGATTAATTGCCGGTGTAAACCGGAATGCGAGTAATGCCCTGGTTCAAGAACTAGCCAATGCATCTGTTACGCTAATTAAGGGTAAAGATTATATCAAAAACATGATTCCAATCAGGAGAACTGCCATTATCAGCATCGGTGTTCCATCGGTTACCAAATTCCAGAAAGAAGTTTCCAAAGGATTTTATAACTCTGTTTATTACGTATTGGATAAAGATGCAAGTGCTACTCAAATTTCTAATATCGCCCGCGAAATTGGTGCTTTTGATCAGATAATTGTTGGGATTCATGATTCCCGAGCCCGGCCCGGAAATAATATTCCGCTCAACGCTGGGGTTAAAAACTTCATTAAAGAACTATCTGGTAAAAACACGGTATTTGCGCTTTTTGCCAATCCATATAACCTTGCCGGATTACCTGGCTTAGAAAAAAGCAAAGGCTTGGTAGTGGCCTATCAAAAAGAAGATTACATGCAAATTTCTGCCGCAGCCGTAATCAATAATAGGTTGGTTCCTACCGGAAAGTTGCCAGTGAGCATATTGCCAAATTATAAATTTGGAGACGGGCTTTAAGGTTTGAGCTTTCGTTGATCGTTTTTAGCTGATGGATGGATTGAATGGTGAAAAGTTCGAATAAAAAATTGGTGTTTATTTTTGGTGTTCTATCAGAAAGATAAAACAATTTCTTTCTAAAAGTCATTATCTAAGCATAAAACATTAACACTATGATAGATCCAAAAGATAATTACTCGGAAGATCCGAACGATGCATTACGCAGAGAGGACGATGTAGATCACATCAAAGAAATTGATGGGGATGACATCAGCATTGAATACGACAAAGACAAGTTAGCACAAGCCGATGAAGCATCGAGACCATCTTACGAATTAAACGTAGATGATTTGAAAGATGAAGAATAGCATTAAATAAGCCGCAGATTTTCAGATGTTAAAGCTGTTAATTTGCGGCTTTTTTCTTTAGTATTTTACCTTTCAGCTTATTTAGCCTTTGGTTTATAAGTTTCCGGATTTACCGCAGCAACTGTCCAGCCTTTTAGAAAGGAAGTGATTTTTTTAACATCATGTCCAACTTTCTTTTTGCCGTTTGCTCCTACCTCGTCTGTTTCCAGATAAGATGAGTTTTCTATATGTAGTACTTTTCCTTTTCCATCCAAGACTACGAAAACCGGGTAGCCAAATCTGTTCGGAAAGCCTAAATATTTCATGGCTTCATCATTGTGATGGTCTTTATCCCAATTAACCAATACATATTCGTAATTATCATTAATAGCTTGCTTTAAGACGGCAGTAGTATCGACCAGCTGATGGAAAGCAATACACCAGGTACACCAGTTTCCGCCAACCTGAACCAATACATGTTTATTTGCCTTTGCCGCTTTTTCTGTGGCAGCCTTTAAATCGGCCATGGCATTTGCTTCGGGGTTGTAAATGTGTACACCTGAAGTTTTCGCCTGGCTAAATGCCGCTGTAGAAATAAATACTGCAGCTATTAAAATCAATAATCTTTTCATATTTCTCTAAATAATAATGCAAAATACTAAAGCAGAATATTTTAATTGCTCAATCGCAAATTCTTTACAGTAGAAATACTTTATACAAAGCTTATCTTTGAGTTTCAATGGATTTTTTAGACCTACATACACACAAGGCTGCGCAACAGAATGGCGTTCAAAGCATCCAAAGTTTATCATTAACCAGCGATATTTTTCTGGCCATGCCGAAGACAAAACCAATATCTGTTGGCCTCCACCCCTGGTATGCCACCGTGGAAAACCTGGAACTTCAAATGAAATATTTGGACGTTTTAGCGAATCAACCTAATGTGAAGCTTATTGGTGAATGTGGTCTGGATAAACTAAAAGGAGCGCAGATTGAGCAGCAGATTATTATTTTAGAAGCTCAAATTATGCTTGCAGAAAAATTGAAAAAGCCATTGATTTTACATTGTGTAAAGGCATTTGCAGAATTAATCGAGATTAAAGAAAGGTTAAAAGTGACTGTCCCGATGATTATTCATGGATTTAATAAGAATGAGAAATTAGGACGGCAACTTTTGCAGAAGGGATTTCTACTTTCATTTGGTGCAGCCGTTTTAAAAGATGATTCAGGGCCTGCAAAACTCATCGAACAACTAGATCATTTCTTTTTAGAAACTGATGATTCTGCGACGCCCATCAGCGAAATTTATTTCGCTGTGGCAAAATTGAAAAACCGTACTGTTGAAGAGGTCAAAGCTCGTATTTTTACAGACTGGAAAAAATTGAATTTAATATAAACGAACCTGGATTTCTTAGCTGCACCTGGATTTTAATCCTTGCCAGTGAGGATTTGAAGGCTAAAATAAAATAGTATGTCAGATGTTTCTTGGCTTTCGCGCTCGGCCCTACTTGTTGGAAATGATGGAATAGAAAAACTACAATCGAAACATGTTTTGGTTATCGGTTTAGGTGGTGTGGGGTCGTTTGCAGCAGAGTTTATTTGTCGTGGCGGTATTGGCGAAATGACTATTGTAGATGGCGATGTTGTTGATCCAACCAACCGAAACAGGCAGTTGCCGGCTTTAGCCACGAACCACGGTGTAAGTAAAGCTGAAATTATGCAAGAACGCTTACTTGCAATTAATCCGGAATTAAAGCTCCATGTAGTAAAAACATTCCTGACGCCCGAAAAGTGCCGTGAAATATTAGAATCAAAGTTTGATTATATTATGGATTGCATTGATAGTGTGATGCCGAAAATCACCTTGCTTTCTACTGCTTTAGAAAAAAACATCCCAATTGTAAGTTCGATGGGTGCCGGTGGAAAAATGGATCCAACCCGACTAAGAATAGCGTTGTTACCTGATACCTACCAATGTGTTTTCGCCAGTTATGTTCGAAAACGATTAAATAAGTTGGTTAACGCAAGCAGAATTAAAGCTGTGTTTTCTACTGAGGAAATGGATAAAAATTCGATGATTATGACCGATGGCAGTAATTTCAAACGATCAGCCTACGGTACTGTTTCTTATCTACCCGCTGCTTTCGGTGGCGCCTGCGCATCAGTGGTCATCCGGGATTTGCTGGGTTTAAAAATAGAAATGGCAGAAAGACCTGCGAGAATCAGCCATAAAACTTTAGCGAAGAAGAAAAATAAAAAAAGTTAAGTAAAAGAACCACCCCGCCCTGCGGGCACCTCTCCAATGGAGGGGAATTACAAAGTGCAGAATCAAAATGCTAAAAAATGGATCAATCTAATTTTACGCCTGCAAATCTAGGCACCCAGCATTCCCCTCTTCCAGAGGGGTATCCGCAGGACGGGGTGTTAAAAAAAACGATTCCGATTAGTGAAGAATTTTATATTATAAATGAAGTCAAAATAAAACATCGTCCGATTATATCCTTACCCTATAATAAAAACCTGAAAGATAGAGCGAAAGCTTTACGTTATACAGAAAACCTCTCGGAAGTTTTATTTTGGATGCAGGTAACGAAAAAACGATTTCATAAACTAGATTTCGATAGACAGCGGGTTATTGGCAACTATATTGTAGATTTCTACGTTAAAAAATTACGCCTTGTAATAGAAATTGATGGTTCCAGTCATGATGATAAAGAAATCTACGACCAGATTAGAGAAGAGTACTTTATATCCTTAGGCTTAAAGGTTTACAGAATTACCGTTGATGATGTATTGAAAAAAATGGATTTCGTATTAATGGGATTAGAAGAGTATATCATTGAGCAGTATGGATGAATGTAAGTTTCAAAGAAAGAACCACCCGGCAATGCGGGCACTCCTCCAAGGGAGGGGAATTACAAAATTCCTTAACCAAAATGATAACAAAAGAGTACACGGTAGGCAAAGTAAATGCTATCCGTTTCTCTAAATATTAGGTATTAAAAGATTAAACATAAAAATAAAGGATAAAAACTATGCCTAAACCACTTAAAATTCTTCAAGCTTCTGCGGGGTCTGGTAAAACGTTCAGCTTAACGGCACATTACCTTACATTGCTTTTTTCTGGCGATAATAAATACCGGGAAATTTTGGCAGTAACCTTTACCAATAAGGCTACAGAGGAAATGAAAACCAGAATTTTAGAGGTTTTACTTGGACTGGCAAAAGGTAATCCATCAAAAAAGATAGACGATTACCGGAAATTGGTGCTGTTGGCTTATCCGCAATTAACTCCGCAAGAACTGCAATTCAAAGCAGATAAAATTTACCGTAAAATCCTTCACGATTACAGCCGTTTCTCGGTGAGTACCATTGATGGTTTTGTGCAAAAAGTAATTCGTGGTTTCGCTTTTGAACTTGGTCTGAATGCTGATTATAGTTTAGAAATGAATTATGATAAGGTGAAAGATGATTTGGTTAACAAGCTGGATGAGGCTTTAGATACTAATAAACAACTTTTGCAGTGGATCATCGACCTGGCCATCGAACGCATTAGTGACAATAAAAGCTGGAACTATAAGTTTGAACTTTATAACCTCATTGGAGAAATTTTCTCCGAGCGCTTTCAGGTTTTTGAAGATGCGGTATCAGCTTTGGGGCTAGAAAACATTGATGAACTTTTCAAAAAATACATCAGCGTAACCAAAGCTGAAATTAAAAATTTTGAAGAAGAAATTATCCGCTTAGCCAATGAAGCCAATGAAGCTCTTAATGTTATCGGCGTAGAAAATGAACACCTGAAGGGCAAATCAAGAAGCGGCCTAGCCAAAATCATCCTGGTTGCCCGCGGCGATTTTTCAAAGATAGAACCACTTTTCAATTATATTGATGCACCTGAAGAATGGTTTCAAAAGAACGCGAATTTTCCCGAAGCTTTTGAAGTGGTAAACCCGCTTCTTAAAAAGTTGAAAAACCATTACCTCGAACATTTACCGAACTATAGCCTGGCAATTGCTTTCAATAAAAACCTTTATTATTTAAGGCTGATGCAGGAAATTGCTTTGCTTTTAAAAGAATATCGTGCGGAGAACGACAACCTTTTAATCAGCGATGCACAAAAATTAATTTCTGGTATTACCGAAGATGCAGGCGATAACCCCTCATTTATTTGGGAAAAGGTGGGAAACCGATACCGCAACTTCCTCTTTGATGAATTTCAGGATACCTCCACCAGTCAGTGGGGAAGTTTCAAATCGCTCCTTACCAATGCCATGGCCACGCCGAGTGAGGATTTAATTGATCACCTGATTGTGGGCGATACCAAGCAATCCATTTACCGATGGCGCAATGGAGATTGGAACATTTTGCATAAACATGCGAAACGCGAAGTAGGGATAAACAATGTTTTGGAAGACAGCTTAGCAGAAAATTACCGCAGTACGGAAAACATCATCAGCTTCAATAATTTTCTTTATCGGGCTATCCCGCTTACCTTACAAAATGATCTGAATGCCAACCTGGCCAGCAAACCAGAAACGATCTCAAGCTGGTGGAATGCCGAAAATTATACTAGCATCATTAATGATATTTACGGGGCATCTACACAGAACTTCGCCGCTAATACCCTAAAAGGCGGGACCATAAAGATTAAAAAATTTGGTAAAGAACATGCCCCAGACGAAGCGCGTTTCACTGAAACTGTTTTCAGAGATATTGCTTTAAATGATATTATTGAAGAGATAACAATACTTAAAGATCAGCACCATTATGCGCTAAAAGACATCGCTATTTTAGTGCGGTCTAACAGTGAAGCCCTACTTACAGTTCGCAAGTTAATGGAGCATAAGCTACCGGTATTATCGGGCGATGCCTTATTGATTTCTAATAACTCTGCCATACAATTAATCATCAATACATTAAAAGTACTGATTGGTTTAGAAGCTCAAAGTGCACTTTACAAAGCAAATTGTATTGCCTTATATCATTCTCTACAAGAGAAAGCACCAGATGCCGGTCACTACATTAACCTGACCAGTAAACCGCTCAGCCAACTTTCTGGGGTATTGCCGCCATCGCTTTGCGAAAACTGGCAGAGCTGGTTGCAGTTACCACTTGCAGAATTAGTGGAAATTTTAATTGAGAGTTACGGGTTAAAAACGCTAACTGCGCACTTACCATATCTTTTAGCCTTTAGAGATTTAACAGCAGCAGCTGGAAAAACAGGCGAAAAAGGAATTATCGCATTTTTAACCTGGTGGGAAGAAGATGGGGTCAAAAAATCTTTGCCATCTCCAGAAGGGGCAGATGCTATCCAAATCATTACCATCCATAAATCTAAAGGACTTGCTTTCAGAGCTGTTTTTATTCCGTTTTGCAACTGGGAAATTAAGGGGAAAGCAAACGGAACATTTTGGGTCTCATCAGAAGAAACGGTTTATAAAGAGCTGAAAGGCATCCCATTAAAATACAATGAAGCTCTAGCCGATTCAGCCATTGCAAAAGCCTATTATGAGGAACTCCTTTATAATAATATGGATGCCTTAAATATGCTTTATGTAGCTACTACACGTTCAAAAGATTACCTCTACATCGCCACAATGGCTAAAAAAGAGTTAAAGCTTTCAAATATGGGCGATGTGATCAATTTAACTTTCGACAATGACTTTGATGAAAACGGTGTCTACGAAATTGTTGATTATATCTCGGTAGCACCCAACAATGAGGAAACTGATTTTATTGACTTGAAACACTATCCAACCACAACGCGATTATCTGAGCTATACATCGCTTCTGAAGAAAAGCACTTGAGGCATCTGGTAAATATTGAAAAATCTGGTAGAAAGGGTTCTTTACTTCACGATATTTTGGCGAATGCCAGTACCGAAAAAGAGGTTGATAAATACATCACCACCTTAGTTTTAGATGGAATTGTACAGGAAGATGAGAAAGAAAATTTGAAATTTAAAGCGATGGAAGTTCTGGAAAATATCGATTTGAAAGCAGTACTCAATCGTGCCACAGCAAGTATTACCGAAAAAAATATCATAGATGCTAAAGGTAAACTTCATCGTCCGGATCGAATTTTATTTACAAATGATGAGGTAATTATTCTGGATTACAAATTTACGCTTACCGAAAGCGAGAAACATGTTGAACAGGTTGAAAAATATAAAGATCTACTGTTAAACATGGGACATAATAATGTTAAAACATATCTATTTTACGCCGTAAGCGGTAAATTAAAATTAGTGTAAATGATTAAACCCTTTTTACAAGAAGTTGCCGAAGATTTAATTGAAAAATTTGGAATTAATCTCCAGCATTGCGCTATTGTTTTTAATAACAAACGTCCTTCTGCCTACATGCAGAAATACCTGGCTGATATTATTAAAAAGCCATTTTTCAGTCCATCGTTTTACACCATACAGGAGTTTTTCGCCACAGCAACGCAATATAAGATTGCAGATTTTTACCTGCAGTTTTTCACGCTTCATAAAATATACAACCAGTTACTGGCCGAAGAACAGCTAGAGCCAATTTCTAGTCATAAATTTTTCCCGTTGGCAAAGATTATTTTGAGCGATTTCACCCAAATTGACAATGACCTTGTGGATGCCGGGAAGCTATATCGGGATTTGGAAGATATTTCGGTTATCAACAAAGACTTTGATTATTTAAGCCCCGAGCAATACCAGTTTTTATCGCAATTCTGGACCTCTTATTCGCAAGGAAAACATAAAAAACAACAGGAACTATTTATTAAAATGTGGCGTCGCATGCCTAAACTTTACCATAAGTTTCATGCCTCGCTCAAGGCACAAGAGTATTTGACAAACGGATATGTTTACCGCCATTTGGCTGAAGGTGCTGATACTCAAAATGATTTGCCTGTTAACTTTGAGAAAGGAAAAATTATTTTTGTTGGTTTCAATGCACTAACCAGTGCAGAAGCAAAAATTTTTACGCAATTGCAGGAGGCTGACAAAGCGTTATTTTATTTTGATGCCGATGAATATTATGTAAATGATCCTTTGCAAGAGGCTGGGTTGTTTTTAAGAAAAAACCTGAATCAACTTGGGCTAAAAAATGTTTTCGAAAACAAGCCCAGTTTAATGAAAACTGCCAAACATCAGGTAAATGTTTATAAGGTTCAGGGGCAATCTGCGCAGGCAAAGATTTTGAACAATATTCTGGCAGATGATTATATTTCCAGCAATGAAATCGGATCTACTGTTGTGGTTTTGGCTGATGAAAGTTTATTATTGCCGGCTTTACAAACCATCCCAACAGCACATAATGGTAAAGAAATCGACTTGAATGTTACCATGGGTTTTGCGCTATCTACCTCGAGCATATTTGGACTGGCAGATTTATGGTTTTCATCTCAGTTGGAAATTATTCATACCGGGAAAATTTCGTATAAAAACGTTGAAGCATTTCTAACCCATCCGCTTACGGGATTAAGTCAGAAAATGCGTGACAAAATTCTAACTGCGATTTTAAAAGAGAACGAAGTTGAAATTGCCCAAGAAAGACTAATTAGACAAAGTGGATTATTTGAGGTTTTCTATAAAAAAATTGATAGTCCGAAAGATGTGGTGCCATACTTACTTGATGTTTTAGATTTCATTTTGACGCGCTTATCGAATGCAAAAACACTGAAAAAAATTGATGCAGAGCTATTTATTAAAACCATACAGGAGTTAAACAGGCTGCACGATACGTTTGGCAAACACATCGGTAATGAGGAAATTCAATTTGTGATTTACCTGGTGCAAAAATCCTTACAGGCTATTGCTGTGCCACTTTCTGGTGATCCGCTGAATGGTATTCAGTTAATGGGATTACTGGAAACGAGGAATCTAAACTTCGACAAAGTGGTTATTCTGGGTTTCAACGAAGGCATTATTCCGAAATCTTCTATCGGCAACAGCTTCATTCCAGATTCTATTCGCCGCGTTTATGGCCTGCCGGTTTTGGAAAATCTCGATGCTATCTCTTCTTATATGGTTTACAGGTTAATGCAAAGAGCGAAAAATATCAGTTTTGTTTACAACAGTTTAACTGATGAAACGACCACCGGCGAAGCGAGCAGGATTCTGAAACAACTGGAATATGAAAGTGGATTCAATTTTAATTACAACGAGCTGAACCTGGATGTAAAAACTGAACCTTTTAAAGAAGTTCGAATCGAGAAAAAAAGTAATGTTTTTATTCAGGAAACGCTACAAAAATACCTGGACAAAAAGAAGGTGCTTTCGCCATCGGCTTTAACGCAATACATCTCTAATCCAATAGATTTCTTCTTCAATTACATTGCCGGCATTAAGGAACCAAAAGAGATAAGCGCTGTAGTGGAGGCAAATGAAATTGGCTCTATTTTGCACAAAGTGATGGAATACTTCTATCAGGATTTGCGGAAAGCGGAAATAACTTTAGAGCGGATAAAGGAAAAAAGAAAGCAAGTGCCTTCGCTAATTGAGAAAGCCTTTAACGCTGTGATGTTTAATCACCCTGATAAGGTGATGGAATATAAAGGCATGCAAAAAGTGATCTTATCAATTGTAGATGCTTATGTAAATATCATTGTAAATCAGGATGAATCTCAAACACCTTTTCATATTATCAGTCTGGAACAAAAGGTTGAAGCAGAAATTAGCTTTCCGTTAAATAGCAAAGATGCCAGCGTTAAAATCTTTGGTTACATTGATCGTGTTGACGTAAAAGATGGTATCACTAAAATTATTGATTACAAAACTGGAAGCGACAAACTGGCTTTCAAAGATGTAGCGGAATTATTTAATTCTGATGGGAAGCACATCAATAAAGCACTGGTTCAGACCCTGCTTTACACTTATGCTTATGAGCAGTTCGCTGGCAAAACTTGTGTAGAACCCAACTTATATGTGGTGAAAACAATGGCAGTAGATGGTGTGTGGTTTAAATCAGGGAGGCAAACACTTTCCGGCGAATACCTGGAAGAAATCAAGCCTGAATTCCTATCCGAATTAAGAAAAAAACTAACAGAATTGTTTGAATCGCCATACTTTTTAACTAGCGCTGTAGAAGACAATTACAAATATTCTATCTATAAAACCCTTTTTGGAAAATAAAGCAAAAGCAATAAAATAGATAAGCATATTTAATCTCATCATTGCCTTAAAACAAATGGCAATGAGTTTACCATACCGCCTGGAGGCGTTTGATTGAAAACATTAATCAATATTGCCCTTGGTTGAAACCAAGGGCGATGAAATGTTAACCAAATCGCCTATAAAAACATCGCTATAGCCACCATCCATTTCATAGCAATCAGTTTCAACTGATTGCAACCTTAAAAAATTATTAACCAAATATTCCCTTGGTTGAAACCAAGGGCGATGAAATGCTAACCAAATCGCCTATAAAACATCGCGATAGCCACCATCCATTTCATAGCAATCTGCTTCAGCTGATTGCAGCTTTAAAAAAAATTATTAGCTAAATATTGCCCCTTGTTGAAACAACGGTCGATGAAATGCTAGCCAAATCGCCTATAAAACATCGCGATAGCCACCATCCATTTCATAGCGATCAGCTTCAGCCGATTGCATCTTTAAAAAATTATTAATCAAATATTCCCTTGGTTGAACCAAAGGGCGATGAAATGCTAACCAAATCGCCTATAAAACATCGCTACAGCCATCTTCCATTTCATAGCGATCAGCTTCAGCTGATTGCATCTTTAAAAAATTATTAACCAAATATTTCCCTTGGTTGAAACCAAGGGCGATGAATATAAGCATATCGCCTCAAGCCATCGCTATAGCCATCTTCCATTCATAGCGATCAGCTTCAGCTGATTGCATCTTTAAAAAATTATTAATCAAATATTCCCTTGGTTGAAACCAAGGGCGATGAATACAGCTAAATCGCCCCAAGCCATCGCTATAGCCACCATCCATTTCATAGCGATCAGCTTCAGCTGATTGCATCCTTAATAATAATATAAACCATATGCAGTCAACATCTGTAAAAAAACCTATATTGGTTTAGTTAATCTTTAAAATATGTCGTACGTAAGAATTTGGGTTCACTTAGTGTTCTCAACCAAAAATCGACATCCCTATTTAACCAAGAACATCCGCTATAAACTCCAAAACCATATTATTGAAAACTGTAAACAAAAATCAATTTTCCTACAAGCTGTTAACGGTTATACTGATCATTTGCATTGCCTTATTTCATTAGGGGGCGAACAAAGTATAGCTGAAATAGCAAGGCTTATTAAAGGTGAATCTGCATTTTGGATCAATAATAATCACCTGATTGACGAAACTTTTAGGTGGCAAAATGAATATTATGCTGTTTCGGTGAGTGAATCAAATGTAGAAATTGTTAAAAACTACATTAAGAATCAAGAGAAACACCACAGCAGAAAATCCTTTGCTGAAGAGGCAAAAGAATTCGCGGATAAGTTTAAATTTGATTTAAAAAATGATTAACCATGCTTACCCTAAACTTTACTAAGTTCCCTGTTCTTGAAACAAAAAGACTGTTACTCAGAGAGCATCACCTAACTGATGCAGAAGCATTATATGCTTTACGCACCAACGAATTGGTAATGAAATACATTGACAGGGAACGACCTCAAGATTTATTGGCCGTAAAGACAGTGATTACTAAATTTAATGATGCTTTTGAAGATGGAAATAATTTAGCCTGGGTAATTGCCTTAAAAGAAAATCCTACGCAGATGATTGGCACTGTTGGCTATTGGCAGACAGATTATGCCAACCATAGGGCAGAAATAGGCTATATGTTACACCCGGATTTATGGAGAAAAGGGATCATCTCAGAAGCCTTACAAAAGGCAATAGATTTTGGTTTTGAAACCATGAATCTTCACACTATAAAAGCCAATATCAATACCGGAAATGATGCTTCGAGACAAATACTGATTAAACACGGTTTCCAGAAAGAGGCACACTTCAGACAAGACTACTATTTCAAAGGGCAATTCCTCGACAGTGAAATTTATGGATTAATCAACCCAAACCATTAAAAAGTTTGAATAACAACTTCATAACCAACAGTTACTGATTCTAAATATATTCTGGCAAAACGGATAATTCAAATACAAAACAAGTATTAGCTGCACGCTTGCAAAATATAATTTCAGTTTCAACTAAATAAGTACCGGAACAGATTAAAGGCATAAAAAAAACACCAATAGCTTACTACAATTATTACAAAATACACGCGTTATTGCCTTTGGTTTCAAAGCGATTAATAATTATATTTGCCACCGTTATTAAAATTTACAATGAGAGAAATCCAATTTAGAGAAGCACTACGCGAAGCCATGCAAGAAGAAATGCGTAAAGATGACCGCGTTTTTTTATTAGGTGAAGAAGTAGCAGAATATAACGGTGCATACAAAGTTAGTCAGGGAATGCTTGATGAATTTGGTGCTAAACGTATTATCGATACCCCTATTGCCGAATTAGGTTTCGCTGGGATTGCAACTGGTGCAGCAACCGCTGGCCTTATTCCGATTGTAGAGTTTATGACATTTAACTTCTCATTGGTAGCCATCGACCAAATCATTAATGGTGCGGCTAAAATTTTATCAATGAGCGGTGGTCAGTTCTCTTGCCCTATGGTTTTCCGTGGTCCAACTGGTAACGCCGGACAATTAGGTGCGCAACACTCACAAAATTTCGAAAACTGGTTTGCAAATACTCCAGGACTAAAGGTTGTAGTTCCATCTACTCCATACGAAGCTAAAGGTTTATTAAAACAAGCTATTATTGATCCAGATCCAGTTATTTTTATGGAATCTGAAGTGATGTATGGCGATAAGGGAGATGTTCCTGCTGAAGAATACTACATTGAGTTCGGTAAAGCTAACGTAACCAAACAAGGTACTGACGTTACCATCGTAACATTCGGTAAAATGTTAACCCGCGTAGTTAATCCTGCAGTAGAGGAATTAACAAAAGAAGGAATTAATGTTGAAGTAATTGATTTACGTACTGTTCGTCCAATAGATTACGACACGATCATCGAATCTGTTAAGAAAACAAATCGTTTAGTTGTGGTAGAAGAAGCTTGGCCATTGGCATCACTTTCTGGTGAAATCGCCTTTATGGTACAGAAAAAAGCTTTCGATTACTTAGATGCGCCTGTTTTACGTATCACTTGTGCTGATGTTCCACTTCCATACTCTCCAACTTTAATTGCAGCCAGCTTACCAAATGCTGATAAAGTAGTTAAAGCGGTTAAAGAAGTGATGTACGCAACAAAATAATATCATTATTCGGTTTTAAAACTGAGTCTATAAGATTAAATCCTCCAAAGCAATTTGGAGGATTTTTTTTTAAATTTCTACTTCTGGTAGCGGGAAATTTAATTTCCTATAGACGAAAAAATCAAATTTTATTTAAACAGCACTCCCGTACAAAGTTTTATTCTTTATCTTCGTTTTATTCAAAAGCCCACTACCCAATGTCTGATTATACTGCTGAGCAAACCTTCGAAAAAGCTGATTTTACCTTGAAACCATTACCTAAAGGCGAGTATGAAAATTGCAGATTCAGCTATTGTGATTTTTCCAGTTCAGATTTAAGTGGAATCAAGTTTCTAAATTGCGAATTTATATCCTGCAACCTAAGCCTGGCTACGTTAATTAAAACATCATTTAATGATGTAAATTTCAAAGACTGCAAAATGCTCGGCTTACGTTTTGAAAACTGTAACGATTTCGGCTTAGCCTTTAGTTTTGATAGCTGTAAACTGGACCATTCATCCTTCTATAAATTGAAACTAAAAAAGGCTATTTTTAAAAATAATCAGCTCCACGAAGTAGATTTTACTGAAGCCGATTTAAGTAATTCGAGTTTCGATTATTGCGATTTCCTGAATGCTACATTCGACAGAACCAATCTGGAAAAAACTGATTTTAGAACGGCAACACATTATATTATCGATCCAGATAAAAATAAACTCAAAAAAGCCAGATTCTCACAGTCTGGATTAGCTGGTTTGTTGGCGAAATACGATATCCAGATTACCCAGTAATATCGCTTAGCAAAGATTGAGTCTTCAAATAAAGTTAGTAGCTAAGAGCAATTATTGATTAGCAATTATGTTGATTTATTAATGAATATCTACAAACAGCGTTGAGAAAGATCTAAAAATATCGTATCCCATAAAAAGTAATGAATTTCGATGGGAACTAGATTGTGAACAGAAAAACAATTTTCACCTAAATTGTTACAATCTTTTGATGTAACACTAAAAATGTTGTAAGTTTAAAGTTTTTTAAGAGGCTAGCTTTTAATCTTTTTCAAACCATTTAATGTTACGCGTAGATAGCTCAAAACCATGCAAAATTGTATACTCATTGTGTAAACATGAGTATCTGGGCTATTTAATTGAACCTCACATTGTTCAACTCAATCCAAATGGCGATTTCTCTTTTACTTATCAAAGGATTTTTACCCATACAGCCGAAGAATTCAAAGCTTGTTTAACAGAAATTGATTATAAGCTGATCAAAATTCTTGATGATATTGAACAAGATTCAATCATCAAAAAACATTATAAAAAATTAATCAGGCCCACGGAGTTTTTTGCCAAAGTATTTGATGATAAATTCTACGAAAGCGTTAGGCCAAAAATAGAAAAAAAACTTGCTGAGGCACTGGAAATATTAAAGGTTCAGGATGAACTTTACGTAATGGATAAGGACGGGTGGCCTGTTGAACGAAAACTCGAATTGGCTACAGAACCGGCATCAATTCTGTTCCACTTCCGTAGAAACGAAACCGAAACACGGTACTTCCCAACCATTAAATACCAAAACCTGCGCATTGAATTTATGTTCAAGGAGGCGCAAATCATCAGTAACAAACCTGCGTGGCTATTGCTGAATGATGTTTTGTACTTTTTTGATCAGGATATTGAAGGTAAAAAATTACAACCATTTTTAGCTAAAAGATATATTGCAATTCCGAAATCTACTGAAGCTACCTACTTTGAAAAGTTTGTTGCGCCATTGATTGAGAAACATCACGTTTATGCGGAGGGCTTCGAAATAAGGACAGAACAGTTTGAGGCGATACCGGTAATCAAAGTACTTTATGTTGATGGAGGAATATCGCAGATCCAATTATATTTTAAATATGGCGAATACAATTTTTCAGTAGAGAACGCACACAAAGTCACCGTTCGCCTGGAAAAAACAGCCGACAATTATATTTTCCATCGCATTAAGCGTTCTGCAGAATGGGAAAAAAAACAATTTAATCTGCTCCTCTCGCTCGGACTAAAAAAGGCCAGCGCACTTTTCAATAATTTGGAAGTAGTAGGCAGTGAAGAAAATCCCAGTTATGCAGCAATTAACTGGGTAAATGAACACATTGAGATGCTGCAGTCGCTTGGTTTTGAAATAGAACAAAGTACTGGACAGAAACGCTTTGTTTTTGGCACCAATAAAATCGATTTAGAGGTTAAAGAAGGAAATGACTGGTTCGACATCAATGCGGTAGTTTGGTTTGGAAAATATCAGATTCCGTTTCTTTCCCTAAAGCAACATATCCTTCATAAAAGAAGGGAATTTCTACTTCCAGATGGTGAAGTGGCAATTATTCCTGAAAAGTGGTTTACGCAATACGGCAGTTTGTTCAGCCTGGCAGATACCAGTAAAAACCTTCGACTTAAGAAACACCACATCGGCTTATTGAATGATTTAGCAGAAGATAGTTTGGCTAATGTTACGTTAGAACGTAAGCTTCAGCGACTAACAGACTTTGAAGACATTGCCGACACACAGATGCCGGTAAACTTCAAAGGGAGTCTTCGCGATTACCAAAAAGCAGGGTATAACTGGTTTAGCTTTTTACGTGAATATAACTTTGGCGGATGCCTTGCCGATGATATGGGTTTAGGTAAAACTATCCAGACATTGGCCATGCTACAAAAAGTTAAGGAAGATGATCAGGCTGCGGGCAACCCGAGCACATCACTTATCATCATGCCTACTTCATTAATATACAACTGGCTAACAGAAGCTAAAAAGTTCACTCCAAAACTTAAAATTTACGCCCATACGGGAAGCAATAGAAATAAGAACGTTGCCATTTTTGCAAATTATGATATCATTATCACCACTTATGGTGTAACAAGAGTTGATGTGGAGGAATTGAAAGACTTCTACTTTAATTATGTAATTCTGGATGAAAGTCAGAACATTAAAAATCCCGCATCCAAATCTTTCAAGGCTGTAAGAAGTCTGAAATCCAGACATAGGCTGATCTTGAGTGGTACGCCTGTAGAAAATTCGGTAGGAGACCTTTGGTCGCAACTTACTTTTTTAAACCCAGGTTTATTAGGAACACAGGCTTTCTTTTATGAGGAATATGTGCAGGCCATTGAGAAAAAAAAGGATGAAGAAAAAGCACGCAAATTGCAAACCATCATTAAGCCTTTTGTGTTGCGCAGAACCAAGGAGCAAGTTGCTTCAGAATTACCACCAAAAACCGAACAGGTAATTTACTGCGACATGAGTGAGGATCAGGCAGCCTATTATGAAAAAACAAAATCGGCTTATCGGAATGATCTATTGCAAAGCATGGATGACGGAACTTTCGCGCAGAAACAGGTGCAGTTATTGCAGGGGCTAACCGCTTTACGCCAACTGGCAAATCACCCGGTCATGATCGATGGTACTTATCTGTCAGACTCCGGCAAGTTCGAAAATGTGATCCATACGTTGGATAACGTGCTTAAGGGCGGGCACAAAGTATTGGTGTTCTCTCAGTTTGTAAAACACCTGGACATCTTTAAAAAGCATTTCGAAGCAGAAAACATACCATTTGCATACTTGGATGGTTCTACGCGCAACCGTGGCGAAATTGTATCAGAATTTCAGCAAAATACTGATTTAAAAGTTTTCCTTATCTCCATCAAAGCCGGTGGTGTTGGTTTAAACTTAACCCAGGCTGATTACGTGTTCATTCTAGATCCATGGTGGAACCCCGCTGTAGAACAGCAAGCGATAGATAGAACCCATAGAATTGGCCAGGATAAAAAGGTTTTCATCTATAAATTCATTGCAAAAGATACGGTAGAAGAGAAAATTCTTGCCTTACAGAACCGCAAAAAAACACTTGCAAATTCACTCATTACTACTGAGGAGAGCTTCTTTAAATCGCTAAGTAAAGATGACATCAGGGATATTTTGAACTAGCCTTAGATTTAAACGCTGTAATTTCTCGCTTTCAATTAAAACTCTATCATTTTCTATTTGTTAACTAGTTAACTTAAAATCTACTATCATGGAAAACGAAAATTTAAATAGAGCTATCGACAACGTAAAAGAGGCTTGGAAGTACCCTGAATTGTTTCAAAACATTTCAAGATCAGAACGCTGGTTATCTGGTGCAGCCGGAACTTACCTGCTTTTCAAAGGCCTGACTAACGTATTTTCACACCCTGTAATTGCATTAACTGGTGCTGCAGCTGGCGCTGGTTTACTTTATAGAGGTTTAACCGGATATTGCCCGCTAAAAGATTTACAAGAACAACGGGAAGAACTGGCGCCTGATGAAGTATTAATCAGAGAGACTTATCTTGCAGATGATTTGGCGTAATAAATTGAATACGAAATTTCCTTTTCTTAATAAACTGGTTAACTTTAGAAAAGATAACCTATAATTATGAGCAAATACGCACTACTTTTTATTCCAACCCTATTTGGTATGTCGGCATTGGCGCAGGATAAAAAAACAGATCCGGCAAAAGAAGCTGCTAAAACAGAAGTTTGGGAACCCGTTCCTAAAACTGTTACACCTGGAAGTTTACCTCAGGAAGCACCCTCTGATGCAACAATTCTTTTTAACGGCAGAAATCTGGATGCCTGGCATTCGGTTAATGATCCGGCTAAACCTGCCGCATGGACAATAGACGATGGCTTTTTCACCGTAAAAAAAGGTACTGGAAATATCGAAACCAATAAAAAGTTTACCGACTATCAACTTCACATGGAATGGCGAATTCCTGCAAATATCACTGGTACCAGCCAAGCGCGTGGAAATAGTGGTGTATTCTTAGCTTCCACAGGGCCTGGCGATAATGGTTATGAAATCCAGATTATGGATTCTTATAATAATAAAACTTATGTGAATGGCCAAACCGGAAGCGTTTATAAACAGGGAATTCCACTGGCTAATGCGAATAAGAAACCAGGTGAGTGGCAGTATTATGATATCATTTGGAATGCCCCAAGGTTTAACGAAGATGGATCAGTTTTAAAGCCTGCAACCGTTACGGTAATGCTTAATGGTGTATTGCTACAAAATAACTTTGTGGTAAAAGGCGAAACCAGATGGATTGGTGCACCAGAATACAAAAAGCATGGTGCAGCATCTATCAAACTTCAAGATCACGGTGATCCGAGTCCGCCGATTAGTTTCAGAAACATTTGGATTAGAGACCTATAATTATTGAAAACCTGCAAACACCCTTTGCAGGTTTTTTTTATTTAATGCAGAATCACTCGGCTTGAAGCAATTCCATATAATGCGCTCTATCTATCATTTCTGCGCCTAAACTCATCAGATGGTCATTCGGCATCTGGCAATCAATTAAATCAACGTTTAGCTTACTTAAATAAATTGTTGCCGCTTTTGAAGCATTGCTCACTTTACTGAACATACTTTCTCCACAAAAAACACGGTTCACTTTTAAGCCATATAAACCACCCACCAATTGATCGTCTTGCCAAACCTCTACACTGTGGGCGTAACCTTTTTTATGTAGATTAATATATGCAGCCTGCATTTCATCGGTAATCCAGGTTCCATCCTGGCCTTTCCTCGGCGTTTTAGCACAATTTGAAATCACTTCTTCGAAAGCGGTATCCACTGTGATCTTAAATATTTCATCTCGCAAAACTTTCTTCATGCTTTTACTCACCGAAATCCGGTCTGGAAAAATTACACACCTTTGATGGGGAGAATACCATAATATAGGTTCTCCCTCACTAAACCATGGAAAAATTCCGTTGGAATAAGCCAGTAGCAAGCGTTCCAAACTCAAATCGCCGCCAATAGCGAGTAAACCATCTTCCTCAGCCAAAGCTGGATCTGGAAAAACAATTTCATGGTCTGGCAGTTGAAAAAACATTTTCAAAAATAAGAAAGAAAATAATGATTAAACCCAGCCGTTTAAAATATGTCATACAGTTAAACTGTTAGCTATGAGCGCAAAAGAAAATTTCATCAAAGTAAAGCATCTTTACAATAGAGCAGGATTTGGAATTTCTTACTCCGATTTACAAAAACTCAGCAGAAAAAACATTGACAAGGTGGTATCAGGCCTGCTCAAAGATCCCAAGACTGATGATTCTATCACGCTGGTTGACGGCATGGAATCAAGGCGACAAATGCTGGTTCAATCTGGTTTGTATGCAAAGAAAGACCTTAATGATGAAGAAAAGAAAATGCGCCAGGAGATTGTTCGCATGCAGAATGAAGTGAGCAAAGATTTGAACATTGCCTGGATAAATAAAATGATTAGCACCTCCTCCCCCCTTCGCGAAAAGATGACGCTTTTTTGGCATGGACATTTTGCTTGCCGCAGCAATGATCCGCTCTATGCACAACAGCTTAACAATATTCAAAGAACACACGGATTGGGAAGTTTCAAAACATTGCTCGTGGAAGTTTCCAAATCGCCAGCCATGTTGCAATACCTCAACAACCAACAAAATAGAAAGGGAAAGCCAAATGAAAATTTTGCCCGTGAGCTAATGGAACTGTTCACCCTGGGGAGAGGTAATTACACCGAAAATGACATTAAAGAATCTGCCAGGTCTTTTACAGGTTGGATGTACGATAAAGACGGAACATTTATCTTCCGCCAGAACTTGCACGACGAAGGGTCGAAAACCTTCTTCGGCAAAACAGGAAATTTCGATGGAGAAAACATTATTGATCTAATATTAGAAAAACCAGAAACGGCTACCTTCATCGCCAGAAAAATTTATAAATTTTTTGTAAATGATCAACCTAATGAAGATCATGTCAAAGAACTCGGCAGTCATTTTTATGCGGCTAACTACCAGATTTCGGAACTCGTAAAAAAGATGTTTACTTCAGATTGGTTTTACAGCGCAGAAAATGTAGGCACAAAAATCAAGTCACCTGTAGAGTTTTTAGTTGGACTAAGCCGTGAGTTTTATGTAACCTATAACAAACCGCAGATCCTTATTCAATTACAAAGCAGCTTGGGGCAGTACCTTTTTAATCCACCTAATGTTGCCGGGTGGCCTGGCGGGCAAAATTGGATCGATAGTTCCTCTTTAATGCTGCGGATGCGTATTCCATCTTTGGTATTGAATGATGGCGAAATTGATTTTAGCGGTAAAGCCGATCCGGAAGATGAGGCGGTAATTGCGCTAAATAAAAATGTCACAGCCAATGTAAATACAAAAGCGAAACCAAAATCATATGTTAATGCGACTGCAGACTGGACCAGATTTCTGGACACTTTACCTAAAAATATCTCCCCGCTAGAACTCACCGAGTTTCTATTACAGCCTAAACTGAACGACAAAATAGTGAAGATGGTGAGTGATAATAAAGGACTCAGAAGTACAGCAATAGAAATTACCAGTATGCCCGAATATCAGTTGGGTTAACCTTAAATCATCAGGAGATGAACAGAAGAAATTTTTTAAGAAACACAGGCTTTGTTGCAGCAGGATCATTATTTGTCCCTGCATTTATGAAACCGCTGGAAGCCATGGCGCTTGATGAGTTAAGCCTTTATAAGAATTTAGTAGTGGTACAGCTTTCTGGTGGCAATGATGGCTTAAACACCGTGGTACCTTTTGGAAATGACATCTACTATCAGAAGAGAAAAAGTATTGCGATCAAACCTGAAGAGGTTATTAAACTCAATGATATGCAAGGCCTAAATCCAAATATGGCAGCCTTGCAAGAAATTTATGACCAGGGCTGGATGTCTATTATTAATGATGTAGGTTATCCAAATCCAGATCGGTCACACTTTAGATCGATGGATATTTGGCAAACAGGGAGTGATAGTAACCAGTTTCTTTCTACCGGGTGGATCGGTCGTTACCTGGATAGCAATTGCCAAACCTGCAAATTTCCTTACACTGCCATCGAGGTTGATGATTCGTTATCATTAGCGATGAAAGGTCAGACAAAAAAAGGAATCGCTTTGAAAGATCCTGCAGCCTTGTTTCGCAACACCAATAATCCATTTTTTAAGGCGGTTTTGCAAAGCGATAAAGAACATTTGGATGAAGACAATTTAAGTTACCTTTATAAAACGATGATCGAAACCCAGTCTTCGGCAAGCTACATTCAAAATACCTCAAAAGTGTATCAATCAAAAGCTGCTTATCCAAATACAGGCTTTGCCAATCAACTCAAAACCGTTTCAAAATTCATTTCATCGGGACTAAAAACACGGGTTTACTACGTTTCGCTTAGTGGTTTTGATACGCATGTGAATCAAACAAGCCAACAAGGCAACCTACTGAAACAGTACAGCGAAGGCATGGCAACTTTTCTAAAAGATTTAAAAGCCAATAATAAACTGGAAGATACACTAGTACTAACTTTTTCAGAATTTGGTCGCCGAGTAGCGCAAAATGCCAGCAATGGAACCGATCATGGAACGGCTAATAACATGTTTGTATTTGGTGGGCGCCTGAAAAAGCAAGGCATCTTTAATGCTGCGCCAAACTTAAGCGATTTAGACAGCGGCGACTTAAAATACCAGTTAGATTTTCGTCAGGTATATGGTACTGTGATAGATAAATGGCTGGATGTAAATAACGGTGAAATCTTAAATAAAAAGTTTAATACTCTAGATTTTATATAATTTGGAAAGCACGGGCAGTGGGACATCGGTTGCTGTAGCCCCGCTATTCATTACAACGCCAGCAATAGAAAAAATTGCCGGCGTTTTCATTGCTATCGGGTTTAATTTACCCGGGAATGAATAAAAAAATATTGTTCATTTCTCCCACAATAACTATTTTCGTTTTAAAACATATACAGTGTTACTGTCACTTTTCCATTTTCGCGCTGAAAAAACCTGGAATAACTCATAGCCGTATGATTTTGCCTTATTCACAAACTCAAGAGCAGAATCAAATTCCATTTTCTTACCTAAATCATCTTTAATGCAGGTATTATTTAAATCGTCTGCAATTTGCCCATATTCAACGGACACAAAGACCTTCTGCGAAAATGCTTTTTTAATCTCCTCTACCTGAATATAATTGACATTAATATCCGTTAACCGAATGCCATTTACAGTTTGTGCTTTAACATCGTCCAACGCAAAGCTAGCTACGAGTGCAGCTAAAATCAATAATTTTTTCATAACCTGTTTCTTTTGTGTGTGCCTGTAAATTAAGGAAAAACAAGTTTTAAAAAAAGAAGAATCATTTATAGATGTGTAACATTTACAGCCGAAAGCCATCTTAACTAAAAATAGAAAATGAACTTTTTAGGCAATATTATCTGGGTTATTTTTGGCGGAATATTTATTTTCTTCGAATATATTATTGGCGGTTTAATTCTTTGCTTAACCATCGTAGGCATTCCTTTTGGCATTCAGTGTTTTAAATTTGCAATTGTTGGTCTTGCTCCTTTTGGTGTAAAAAATTACCGATACCTCATCCAACACTGGCTGTTTGTCCACCATCATGAACATCATTTGGCTGGTATGTGGTGGCTTTTGGATTGCACTCACTCATTTACTATTTGGAATTTTATTTTGCATTACCATCATTGGCATTCCCTTCGGCAGACAGCATTTTAAACTCATGAACCTGGCTTTTACACCATTCGGCAAATCAATTTCTTAAGTGCGGTAACTGGCCTGAAGTTAATGAATCAATCCTATCAATTTAGAATGTTGAATGGCCTCATCGCTGGTGTTAAATAAGCATGTATTTACGTTTTTGGACTTTACCCGTTCGAGTAGTTCAAGCGTTTGCTCCCGCCTTTCGGGTCTGATATTACGAATATAAACTGCTTCTATATTTTGAGGATATTTTTCTACAATCTTGGTATAGATCTGTGGGTCGTGCTGTGAATTATCACCAAAAAAAATGAACTTTTGATTTGGAAAAGCATCCAGAATACGCATTACCCTAAGCAACTTCCCTTCGTGTCCGGTTTTACCAGTCTTCAATAAATCGCTCCATTTTTTTAAGGTATTGAGTAAAAAGGCGCCATCTGGCAATTTATTAAATCGAAAAGTTTCCAGAAGGTAATCGTACAAGTTCCATTCGCTGCTGCTTACATAGAAAAATGGATTAGGCTGATCTGGTGTGGTATGCGATAAAGCCAGTTGCTGATAATGTTGGGCTGCATCAGGAAACGTTTTTCGGGTATGTGGATTTTTAATGAACAGTTCTCTCAGTCGCCTGCCGATAGTCGCAGAATGCGAAATCATCACCGTATCATCAACATCAGAAATAAAAGCATACTGAGTGATGTGAGGCACATATACTTTACCTTCACCGGAGTTTAACACATTCCCTTCACCGTCAACAGCTTCTACTTTTACATAATGCCAGCCAGCCGAAACATCCTCATCGGCCTTCCATTCAAACTTAAAAAACCCATCTTGTTCGGTTTTTTGATAAACTGTTTGACCAAAAAACTGAAGCCTAACCGCTACCAAAGGGTACGGTTTTATAATGAAAAGCTTTAACAAGTAGATGATGTTCACCAAAATATTGTTGCTGTAAATCTGATTGGTTTTAGACTTACGCTTAAATACATGACCATAAACAACCAGATTATGCTTATGCCCATAACCGCGATAAACTTTTACATTTACAGATTTATTCATTGATATTAAAACAGAGTTTAGCAAAAGTTGTTTGTGATGTAAGCCATTAGGTTAAGCACATGAAATTACTGTTTGTCATAAATCCCGGCTCTGGTAGCCACGATATTAATTTAAAGGAAGTAATTTCTACACACTTTTCATCAAAAGATGTATCCGTAGAATTATTTGAACTACCTAAGAACTGCTCCTTAGAAAAAATTAAACAGCGTATCGAACAGGCAAAAGCAGATCGGGTGGTGGCCGTTGGCGGCGATGGCACATTAAAACTAATTGCCGAGTGTTTGCTGAATACCGATGTGCCAATCGGCGTTATTCCTGCTGGCTCCGCAAATGGAATGGCAAAGGAACTCGGTATCCCTACAGAGATTAAAGAAGCGCTGGATCTGGTAGTTAATGGAAGACCTAAAAAGATTCATACCGTTAAGCTTAATAATGAAATATGTATCCACCTATCCGACCTCGGCTTCAATGCTTATCTGGTAAAGAAATTTGACACCATACCTGAACGTGGTATGTGGGGATATGCTAAAGCAACCTGGCATGCCTTATGGAACCACAAAAGAATGCAGATAGAACTCAATATAAAGGGAGAAACGATTAAATCTGCTGCTGCAATGGTGGCCATTGCCAACGCAACAATGTATGGCACTGGCTTAAAAATTAATCCGGATGGAAAACTTGACGATGAGTTATTCGAGATCATTGTGGTTAAAGATTATTCATACCTGGAAATCCTGAAAATCTGGCTTACAAAGTTGCCCTTCAATCCCAAAAAAATTGAGGTTTTTCAAACTTCGAAGGTTAAGATATCTTCCAAACATAAAGCACACTTTCAGATTGATGGAGAATATGTAGGAAAAGTAAACGAGGTAACCGCAGAAATTTTACCTGCATCAGTAACGATAGTCTCGTAATATGAAGGGTGGATAAATAGAGAATGGAAATGGGGAAATAGGGATTGGGAAATGGGAAATAAAAACACTTCCGCTAAGGCTATTTGTTTTATTTATTAAAAAGATTTGCTCTAATGCATATTGATCTGCGTAATTTCTGTAATCTGCGGGATATAATTATATAAGCTAGTAGGAAAGAAAATACCTAATCTATAATTACCTGTTTTATCTATCAAATTAAAGATTCATTCAACGCATATCTGCATAATCTTTCTAATATGCGGGATATAATTATAGGCTAATAGAAAAGAAAATTACCTAATCTATAATTACTTGTTTTATTCACTAAATTAAAGACCCGATTAACGCATATGGATCTGCATAATTTCTGGAATCTGCGGTAAACCAATATGATAAGTTTAAGCTCATCAGACTGTGTCCTTATAAATGCCTCCGGTGGATCTTAATTGTAAAATACAGCCTAAAAAACTCGGCTATAAAGCAAACCCGAAAGAAAATGCTGAACCACACTTCACTTAAATTTAATAATTCAGGCAAATAAGTGATAAAGCCGATAGAAAAAATCCAAACGATTAGTCGAAATGGAAACTGGATATAATAGGCAATAAAACCTATTTTTTTAAATAATATTAAGCCGATCGCAGAAACAAAAAGCAGCAAAAACAAAGATATCGTTAGCCAAACTTTTACCTGAGAAATCACTTGGTCCGGAATTTCATGAATATGAGTAACCATTCCCCAAAACTGTTTCCCTAATAGTATGATGCTAATGACGTCTAGCATTGCAAATAACCTTGCCGTATTTTTCATCTATTTACAGTATTTTTCTAGATGAACATCAGCTAAATTACTTCCCATATTTTTAACAAATGAAAAATCTTCGCATGCGCCTTGCTTATCGCCTTGTTTAATCTTCTGCAACCCTGTTTCTATTCTGGAATTTAGGTAATCATCATCAATACCCAATTGTTTCTTTATCGTGATAAATTGAACTTCTTGTCCCGGCTTCGCCTTGTCGATGTTTTTATAGAAATTAATCACGGAGTTGGTTAAAGCCTCCTCTGATTCGTAAGCCCTGATAGCGGCTTCTCTGCCAGAACTTGATTTTCCCTCACAATTGAAACCCTCTAATTTAAAGTTAACAGGAATAACTACGGCTGTAGTGGTATCATATCCAGCAGGAACCTTCCATTTCCCACTGCTTAAACGCACTAATCTTAGCGCTTCATCATTTAAATCGGTCAAAATGCCTTTCGTTACTTTCGAAGCATAAATTTTGCCTTGCTCATCTAACTTAAAGCTGATGTTTACCGTCCCCTGAATACAGTTAGCCTTGGAGAAGGATGGATAGATGGTATTTTCCCTCAAAAAGTCTGTGAAGCTTCCCTTGCCAGAATTAAACTGAACCTGTCCAAAAGCAAGTGCGCTAACGAAAATAAAGCAAATAGTAAAAAGCACTTTCATAATTCTAATTTACGTAAAAACTGAGCGTAAAGATTAAACAGAAATCTGATCTGGCATTGCTCTCTTGAAATTGATATCCAGAATAAAATTAGGATTTGGGCAATTTGCCAGATATATATCGCGTTCGCTAAACTTGCACACACCAGGGTAGTCACCCTTCCAATCACCCATTTCTTTTATAATCTGAAAATGTAAATGAGGTGGCCAATTCCCGTTCTCCTCTTTTGCCCCTAGCGTGGCTATGTTTTTTCCTGCAGGAACGAAGTCGCCCGCTTTCAATCCACTTAAAGATGCTAAACTTAAGTGCCCATACAATGCATTAAACTTGAAACCCTCCATATCGTAGGATAAAATAATTGTTGCACCGTAATCTCCAAAATGATTATTATATGCGAAACTATGAACAGTGGCATCATAAAAATTATAAATCACCGTTCCGGTAGCACCCCAAATATCAACGCCTAAATGTAATCTTCGAGGCTCCTCTCCCGTATCAAAATGGGCACTGCGCGTATAGATGGTTCGGTGTTCATTATACCCCCCGATTCCGTAACGGGCATTTTGCTCTGATAATTTTTCATTCACCCAATTAGAGAACAATTCGGTATCAGCCAAAGTTTCACCCGATAAATCTTTATTATGTGCTGTAAAATCTAACGGCAGCAGCTGATCGCTTTCCGGATCAAAATCAACTATCCTTTGAATTGAACTGACGTTCGCCAGGATAACCTCCTCAAATGTTTTCATTATAAAATTAAATAACTACTCTATATGTATTTAAAAAAATAACCCGCAGGTATAGCTACCATGCGGGTGTATATGTTTAGTGTGGAAGCACATTAGAAGAAAAACTACTCTGCCTCTTCATCTGGCTGTCTTGGCTCTTTTGAAATCTTTTCAAAAAGATGATCCATACGTTCTACATACTCGTTGGTATCATCTACAAAAAAAGTTAGTTCTGGCACTACTCTTACCTGGTGACGAATCCTGGCACCCAGTTTATACCGGATCTCTCCAGCATGTGAGTTAACAGTATTAATGGATAATGTGGTATTTGTGGTATTAAAAAAGCTAAGATAAACCTTTGCTACGGCTAAATCGGGCGACACCCTTACACGGGTAATGGTTACCAGTGTGTTGGGCAAAAACGCGCCACCTTCACGCTGAAAAACCTGTGCCAATTCTTCCTGTAGTACTCCTGCAAATTTTTGCTGACGTTTACTTTCCATATCTTCTGTTATTAATAAAGTAAATTATCGTAAGGGTATCTGGCCGTGTGTGCAGCTTTCACCTTATTGTACAATAAAGTTTTAAATTCTTCTATATTCTCCTTCTCAGTTGCCGAAATAAACAATACCGGCACTTTTCCATGACTCATCCAGGTCCTTTTAAATTCTTCTAAACTTAGCTTACCGTCGTCATCATCTCCCTCGGTTTCAGGTGAAACATAAGCATCGATTTTATTAAATACTAAAATCATGTCTTTATCAATGGCGCCAATATCCTTTAAGGTTTCGTTAACGATGTGAATCTGATCTTCAAAGTTTGGATGCGAAACATCCACCACATGAATCAAAATATCTGCTTCCCTTACCTCGTCTAAAGTCGATTTAAAACATTCTACCAAATGGTGAGGCAGTTTCCTGATAAATCCAACCGTATCTGATAAAAGAAAAGGAAGATTCTCGATCACCACCTTTCTTACAGTAGTATCCAATGTGGCGAAAAGTTTATTTTCGGCAAATACTTCAGACTTAGAAAGCATATTCATGATGGTTGATTTACCTACGTTGGTATACCCCACCAAAGCTACCCGAATAAGTTCGCCGCGATTTTTTCGCTGTGTTTCGTTTTGCTTATCAATTAATCTTAACCGCTCTTTAAGCAGAGATATTTTATTTAAAATAATCCTTCTATCACTTTCTATCTGCGTTTCACCCGGACCGCGCATCCCGATTCCACCTTTCTGACGCTCAAGGTGAGTCCACATTCCCGTTAAACGAGGTAAAACATATTGTAATTGTGCAAGTTCCACCTGCGTTTTAGCCTGTGCTGTTTGGGCACGGCTGGCAAAAATATCAAGAATAAGGTTACTGCGATCTAAAACTTTTACGCCAAGCTCGCGATCGATATTACGCAGCTGAGATGGTGATAACTCATCATCAAAAACTACGGTATCTATTTCTTCTGATTTTACATATGCTTTAATCTCTTCCAGCTTACCCGTACCTACAAATGTAGCACGTTCTGGCTTCAACATCTTTTGAGTGAAGTTTTTTTCTACTTTACCACCTGCTGTTTCTACCAAAAACGCCAGCTCGTCTAAGTACTCTCTTGTTTGTTCCTCCTTCTCGCCTGGTGTAATCACACCAACAAGAATGGCTCTTTCCTGCTTGATCGCAGTATCATAAAATTTTTGTTTTCCCATGTAATATGTACAAAGATACGAATTTTGCAAACTTGTAATTCCATTTAAAAACCATTAGGTTACCTGAAAAGTTTGCCTTTTAAAATGATCCCCAGCCTTAATCAGGCAACATAGACCGAAAGAGGCAGAAATCGAATTACAAAGCGACATTCAAATACAACAACTACTCAGGTATTTTTATCTTAGTTCTAATCGAATGTTTAAAAAAATAGCGTCACATTCAGACTTGAAAGGGTAAATTCGTACTTTAAAACTGAAATCAATTGGCAAAAACAAAAACGGCATATTTCTGTCAGAGCTGTGGTTACGAATCTGCAAAATGGTTGGGTAAGTGCCCATCATGCGGACAATGGAATACCTTCGTTGAAGAAATTATTGAAAAAACTGCAACTTCAGTACCCACCTGGAAAACTGAAACAAGTACAAGAAAATTAAGTAAACCGAGTAAAGTTGATGAGATTCAATCATCTGTTGAACGAAGAATTCTAACAGGCGACAAAGAATTAGATCGTGTTTTAGGAGGCGGCTTGGTAGAAGGCTCACTGGTATTAATTGGTGGCGAACCCGGTATCGGCAAATCTACCCTCATGTTACAACTCGCACTAAACATCAAGGGAAAAAAGCTTTTGTACATTTCCGGAGAAGAAAGTGAGCAACAGATTAAAATGCGTGCAGAAAGGATAAAAGAAAGCCCATCTGCAAATTGTTACATCCTCACCGAAACCTCTACACAAAATATTTTTAAGCAGATTGAAATTTTAGAACCAGAGATTTTGGTGGTTGATTCTATACAAACCCTGCATTCTTCTCATATCGATTCTACACCAGGAAGTGTTTCTCAGGTAAGGGAATGTACGGCGGAACTGCTTCGCTTTGCTAAAGAAACTGGTGTACCCGTTTTTTTAATTGGCCACATTACCAAGGATGGCGCCATTGCCGGCCCAAAAATCCTGGAACATATGGTTGACACCGTTTTACAATTTGAGGGCGACAGGCACCATGTTTACAGAATCCTGAGATCTATCAAAAACAGGTTTGGGGCAGCTGCTGAACTTGGGATTTACGAAATGCAGGGCAGCGGTTTACGGGAAGTGTCAAACCCTTCTGAAATTTTACTTTCCCAACGTGACGAAGAATTGAGCGGTATTGCCATTTCGGCCATGCTAGAGGGGGCAAGGCCGATGCTTATTGAAACACAGGCATTGGTAAGCGCTGCTGCTTATGGAACACCGCAGCGATCGGCTACAGGTTTTGATACCAAGCGAATGAATATGCTTTTAGCGGTGTTAGAGAAACGTTGCGGTTTTAGATTAAGCACTCAAGATGTTTTCCTCAATATTGCGGGCGGAATTCGGGTAGAAGATCCCGCTATTGATCTGGCTGTTTTGATCGCAATTATTTCTTCCCATCAGGATATTGCCATTTCCTCAAAGAACTGCTTTGCAGCAGAGGTTGGTTTATCTGGAGAAATCAGGGCCGTAAATCGGATTGAACAGCGTATTGCCGAAGCCGATAAACTAGGTTTTGAAACCATTTATATTTCAAAATATAACCTGAAGGGAATTGATATTTCTAAATATAATCTGGAAATTAAAGCAGTGAGCAAAATTGAAGAAGTATTTGAAATGATCTTTGGCTAAGAGAATTGCGTAAAACGGGGAAATTATTCAACAGATTTCCCCACTTTGATATTTAAATTCCCCACTCTAAAAATGACCACGGTGTTTGGCACCTGATTAAAAAACAAATAAAAACTTAATTTACAGCGAGTTAATTATAGAAAATGAAAGGGTTTTGTTTTTTGGAGTCACGTTTGCCTAAGGTATTGTGTTATACATCATGGGATGTGATCTATAACAATAGGGATGATTTTCCTCGTTAGTGAGAGCTAACGAGGATTTTTTTTGTTTTCACTATTTATCTAAATTTTAAATAACTTTGAATCAGATCACTAACTAATTCAAATCATTCTAAAACATACGCCATGAAAAAGATATTCTTAAGTCTGAGCTTTTGCATGTTTGCTATCGCCGGATTTGCGCAAACAGCCTATACCGGTCAAAAATTCGGAGAAGAAGTTACCCCTGGAGATATTAAACCTGCCGCTAAAATGGAGGCCGCAATGGGTCCCGAAACAACAACCAACATGAAAATTCAAGGTAAGGTAGTTGATGTTTGTAAAAAGAAAGGTTGCTGGATGACCTTGGAAATGCCAAATGGCGATCCGATGAGGGTGACTTTTAAGGATTATGCTTTTTTTATGCCCATGGATATTGTAGGTAAAAATGTTGTACTTGATGGTTTAGCTAAGAAACAAACCATTTCGGTAGAAACATTACGGCATTACGCTGAGGACGCGAAAAAAACACCAGAAGAGGTCGCAAAAATTACTGATCCTAAAAAGGAACTTGCATTTGAGGCAAAAGGCGTAGTGGTTCTTGATAAATAATAAAAGCTGAAAGAATAAAGATCAAAGAATAAAGACTAAAGCCGGATGTCAGCACGAACAACAGTAAACAACCAACTATTTTAAGCGGAAAGACTTAAACTCAAAGTAAACCATAACCTCGCTGCATTTTGTAACGGGGTTATGGTTTTATTTTTTTACAAAACCCAGTTCCAGCCAAATTCGTCTGGTGCCAAACCATAACGAATGTCGTTAAGTTTCTTAGCAATTCCATTGGATATGTTTCTGGTGGATGGATCTGACAATTGGTAAATCTCACCTTTGTAGCCAATCTGGCCAACATGAGTTACTGTTGCAGCGGTGCCAGCGGCAAAAGCTTCGGTTAAACTTCCATTCTGAATACCTTCAATAACCTCTTTAACTGAAACCCTGCGTTCTTCTACTTCGATGCCCGATTCTTTAGCCAGTTTAATAATCGTATCTCTGGTAACGCCATCCAACACCGTACTCCTAACGGATGGTGTAACTAATTTCCCGTCGATTACAAAAATTAAGTTCGCTGTTCCTGCTTCCTCAATATATTCATGAGCGATAGAGTCTGTCCAAATCAGTTGATCAAAGCCTTCTTTTCTAGCTTGCTCAAAAGGGTATAGTGAACGGGCGTAATTCCCAGCAGTCTTTGCAAAGCCAACACCACCTTCATCTGCACGGGTGAATTCAGTTTCGATCTTAACTTTTAAGGCAGAACTGTAATACGGTCCTGTTGGTGTAGTTAAAAGCGCGAATTTATAAGAATCAGAAGCACGAACACCTAAGTATGGATCTGTAGCGAACATCACCGGACGAATGTAAAGCGCATAATCTGGCTGATTTGGTACCCACTTTTCATCAATGGCGATTAACGCGGCCAAGCCCTGCATAAATATTTCTTCAGGAATTGTAGCCATAGACATCCTTGCGGCAGACTTATTAAAACGTTCGAAGTTTTTATTTGCGCGGAAGACGCTAATTTTTCCATCAGGCAAGCGATAAGCTTTCAAACCCTCGAAAATTGCCTGTCCGTAATGAAGCGCGGAAATCGCCGGACTCATTGGAATGGGCCCATATGGAAGAATCTGCAAATTTTTCCACTCGCCGTCTTCAAAGTCAGCAGTAAACATGTGATCGGTAAAAACCTTACCGAACGGTAATTCAGAAAAATCAGTAACTGTTAAACGAGTTTCGTCGGCTTTAGTGATCTTTATATCTAATGTCTCGGTCATTGTATTTGAATTTTGAATGAATGATTTTTGAATGAGTGAATGATTTCTATCCTTCGGTTTCTATCATTCCATCAAACAATAACTCAATCATTGTTGTATTTGCGCAAATTAGCAAAAAAGCGGCTTTTATAATAGCTTTATTCGATATTAATCTTTGTTTTTGAGTGTTTTGAGTACACTAAGCACCCAACCTTTTCCCCATTCTTCCATCTGTTCTCCCGTCCATAAAAACGGATAAAAAATTCTTTTCTGAAAACGCGGAGGCAAATATTTTTGCCAGTTCGTTCCGCCAGTTGCAGCTACATCAATCGGGTCTTTCTCCAGATACCTTACGGCAGATTTATAATGAGACAGCGGCCACTCCACATTTACATATAAATCGAGTTTACGCAATTCTTCCGCCAGTGCTGAAACGTCTTCACCGCTAGCCAAAAATTGATGATATAGCGCAGAAAAATTAGTAATTGTGCGGTCTTTGGCCAATTGTAAAAACTGCGTTGCATACTTTTTAATAAATTGCTTCAACGTTAAGGTTTGCTTTCCCGAAGCCAGTTCTGTCGCACCAAATTTCCAGTATATGTGTTCAAACTGTTCTTCAATTGTTGCCGCAGTTAATTCCTCCCGCTTACTTTTATCAACAAGGCGAATAAAATCTGTAGCGCAGATTTCTATCATTCTATATTGGCCGGATTGAAAACCACTTGCAGGCAAAAGCGACATTCTAAACTTTAGAAATTGCTCCTTTTCCATTCCATCTACCATCACTTCGAAAGAAGTGGTTAGTGCATTAAAATAAGCATTGATTCTTTTAACACGGGCTGTAAAAAATGCTACGGTTAAATTTTCGTGTTCAGCGATTTGTCTGCACTCATGTAAAGACAGCTTGAAATACAGTTCTGTAATCTGGTGATACATGATAAAGATTTCTTCATCAGGAATCGGCGTTTTTGGGCTTTGCAAGCTGAGCAAAGTATCCAGATGGATATAATCCCAGTAGGTTAAAAAATCAGCATAGAGCAACCCATCCAGGTAGGATGCCATGTCTTGCCCCATTGCAGTATATTTCTCTTGAAGTCGATCCAGTTTATCTTTTATCTCTGGTGTGAAGTCCATTATTTCGATTTATCAATGCAAAGGTGATAAAGATTTTTGTAGAAATGGGTAAATTTTCTACATTTGGCTTGATGGCAATGGGGTACTGCCAAAACCGCCAAAACAGGCTGATGACTCCTACGATTTTTATTTAAAATTGAATCTAAATGCCTGTTAAAAAATTAACGGAAGAACTTCCTTTTCCTTCCGCCAGCTTGAAAAAGCAAAATTTCAAATCTTTTTTAATGAACTTCCTGAAGTGGGTATTTTTTTCCACGGTTATTGGCATCACGGTCGGATCAGCTTCTGCATTGTTTTTGACATCACTGAACCTGGTAACCGATTTTAGGGAAAATCATCTATGGATCATCGCTTTTTTACCTTCAGCAGGGTTAGCGATCGGTTTCGGTTATCATTATTGGGGAAAAGATATTGTTAAAGGAAATAACCTGCTGATCGAAGAATTGCAAAGCCCCAAACAGGTAATTCCATTTATAATGGCGCCATTAATCTTCGCTGGAACAATTATTACTCATTTATTCGGCGGTTCTGCAGGTCGTGAGGGTACGGCCGTCCAGATTGGTGGTGCTTTTGCAGATCAACTTACCAAAGTATTTAAGCTGCAACCAGCAGATAGAAAAATCATTTTAATCTGTGGCATCAGTGCTGGTTTTGCCTCCGTTTTTGGAACACCGCTGGCCGGGGCTATTTTCGGACTGGAAGTTTTTGTATTGGGCAGGCTAATGTATTCAGCTATCTTACCCGCTTTGATTACTGCAATAATTGCGGATTACGCATGCAAAGCCTGGGGCGTTGACCACACGCATTATTCAATCGTATTGGTGCCACAAATGGGTGTAATCAATATGATGTTAGCGCTTAGTGCGGGGATTGTTTTCGGGTTGGTAGCGAGAAGTTTCTCTGTTCTAAATCACCTTTTTTCGCGTGCTTTTACCTGTATTAAATATCCGCCGTTCCGGCCATTTATTGGCGGCTTAATACTGATTGTAATTATCTACCTTTTAGGAAACACAAAATATATCGGCTTAGGAATTCCTGCAATTTCAGCTTCCTTTACGCATCAGGAGTCTTATTATTCATTTGTCATCAAGCTTTTTTTGACCGCATTAACCTTAGGTTGCGGCTTTAAGGGAGGTGAAGTAACGCCATTATTTTTTATTGGTGCAACGCTTGGCAGTTTCCTAAGTTTCTACGTTCCACTCCCCGTTGGCTTGCTGGCAGGAATGGGTTTTGTAGCGGTTTTTTCTGGCGCAGCCAATACACCCTTTGCGTGCATAATAATGGGCATTGAATTATTTGGAATAGATGCTGCAATCTTCATCGCTCTGGCCTGCATCGCGGCCTATCTGTTTTCTGGCGATACGGGTATTTACAGGTCGCAAAAGATGGGGAGCTTTCAAAGATTCCGCATCAAAAAACATCAGTTTTTAGGATAGGGATGATTAACCTGCTTGAGGCTTTATATAATTGCAGTATGCGGATGCAAACCGCCATGAATTTCAGGGTGAAAATAGCGAATGTATTAGTGGAATCGCCTGGCATTCATCGCCATCGGTTTCAACCGATGGCGGATTAAGCTTACTCGCAAAACGTTTCCAGGTTTTAGTTAATATAACACCCTGAATTTAATGGTATGCTCAATTTTTTTCAAAGACTTGAACAATTGTTTATCGTATTGCGCATTGATATCGGTAATTGCATAGCCGATCTCAGGATTTGTCATCAAAAATTGTCCTACTATATTAATATCATGCTTGGCAAACACGGTGTTAATTTTTGCCATGATACCTGGAACATTTTTATGAATGTGGATTAGGCGATGAGATTTATCAATTTTTGGCAACTGTAAATTAGGAAAGTTACTGCTGAGGTAAGTTGCTCCCGTATTCATAAAATCAGCTACACGTTTTGGAATAAAATCGATGTTTCGGGGGTTATTTTTTGGATCGTCAAAAACAACTATTCCCTGCCTGGTGCATAAATCGAAATCAAATTTATTCTTTGCACTACCTAAATACCCAATCGTTTTTAATTTAACTGCATTCTTCAACTGCTCATTATCTAACTTCTCTCCATTAGCTAAAATAATGATGCCCACATCCGTCACATATTTTTCTTCAAACGATGTTTTTTGTCTGATGGAAAGGCCGTCATTTTTAAGGATTGCAATCGTAGCTGGATCCACATCACCAATTACCAGACATAGAATTCTGTTTTTGGGATAAGAAATGGCCCGCGGAAGATCATTTACATATAAAAACTCATCAAAACTAGGCGTAACGTGGTCAGCCTTTGCTACAATACTCTCTCTGGCAATATTTTCAGTAAAAGCAAAAAACTTATTAATTAAACCGCTTTCACGCAACTGGAAATCAGAATAACCATCTCCAATTCCGAAGAGCATTCCTTCTAACTTTAAATGTTGCAAGAGTTTCACTTTTCCGCCCTCTTCACTGAGTGGATTTGCATGATCATAATCAATAATTTTCCCGTCTCCAGTAGTAACAAAGGTGTTGGCGTAAATATTTTCCTTTTTGATATGGTATTGACTCACTACCGGTGTGATGAATTCCTTAAAACCACCAGATACAATCAGTACATCATCGGCATGCTTTTTAAAAAATTCAGCGTTACGGGAAAATGAAGTGGATACCTTTTTCTTCAGGTGCTTAATGAGCAACTTGAGGTGATCTTCATTGGCCTCGAGCAGTTTCACCCTTTGGGCTAAACTCTCAGAAAAGGAAAGCTTCCCTTCCATGGCAAAATTTGTATAATCTTCTATTTTTTGGAAAATAGCCTCTTTATCCGGGTGGTTCTTTAAAGAGATTCTGGCGAGTTCATCAAGCGCTTCTACCTGGGTAAAAGTGCTATCAAAATCGATAATGTAGTACGCTTTTTGTTTGGGCATTATTTCAAAGATTGGGTAATTTCAATTATGCATTCACTCACTGGCTTGAAAGTTATTCCAGTTTGTTCAATTACTTTTTTATTATTGTAGTAGCTTAAAGTGATACTACTCGTAGCGGTATCTTTGGTGATAGATGGTTCCTTACCAGAAAATAATGAGGCAAATTTAAGTGCCCTCCAGGCTACCCCGAGCATCCATGGCTTGGCCTCTTTAGTTGGTGGCTTTACACCAAAACCATTTGCAATTTCGGTGAACAGGTCTTTATAATGAATGTTCCCTGCTGAAATGATATAGCGTTCGCCGGAAACTTCAGTATCCATCAGTAAGATCATAGATTTCGCAACATCTTCAACCGCTACAAAACCAGAGGCACCATCGGTGTAAAATGAAAATCCATCTTTCACTAACTTAAAGATTGCACCACTACCCTCAAAGCCGGCATTTCGACCGATAATAACCGAAGGATTGACAATTATGGCATCAAGACCTTCATTTATACCGCGCCAAACCTCCATCTCGCCTTCATATTTTGAAAGGCCATAGGCATGGGCTTTGGAATCATATTCCCAAAAATCTTTTTCTGAAATTTGCTTGCCTTTTTTGGCAAGCCCTAAAGCGGCAACAGAGCTAACATGCAGGAGGCGACAATTATTTTCAACACAGAGATTAACCAGATTGGAGGTACCATCTATATTAACATGAAATAATTGTTTTTTATGCTTTGAACTCAAGGATACAAAAGCTGCACAATGATAAACCTGCGTAATGCCTTCGAATGCTTCCTGTAGTGTGGCCGGCTCATTAATATCGGCAATAAACCAATCAATTAATGCATTATCCTGAATGAGCGACGGAATTTTAGATTTTTCACGCTTTAAAGCACGGACAGCTAAACCTTTATCAGTAAGCTGTTTTAGCAATTCAGCACCTAAAAATCCTGTTCCTCCGGTTACCAGTATCATTTTATTTTTTTCGAGCTATATGTGGAAATACGCATTCAAAAATAGATATTTGAGGCGAGAGTTTTAAATATATGTCGTTAACGGATTTCTTTTCCCCGGTAAACCCTGATAGTTTCACCCCCAAACAAGGTTTTTTCACCAGTCAGCTGGGTTTAAAAGCACACATTCACAGCACATCTTTTCCCGATTTTGAAGAGAACACTTATGATCTGGCAATTATTGGCGTTTTGGATGGACGTGGTTCTGTGAATAACGAAGGTTGCGCTCTGGCTCCTGATTACTTTAGGGAGAAATTCTATAAATTAAATGAAGGTGCTTTTACCAGCAGAATTGTTGATTTAGGCAACATCAAACATGGAGCAACGATTGCAGACACTTATATCGCCATAAAAATGGTGGTATCTGAGTTAATCAAAAAGGACATTATTCCAGTTATTATAGGTGGTGGGCAGGATTTAACTTACGCACAATATTTAGGCTACGAAGATTTAGAACAGAAAGTTGATTTGGTAGTCATCGATAATCAGTTTGACATCGGTGATGATGAAAACGACGGCATCGAAACCCGATCTGATTGCTACCTAAACAAAATTTTCTTACATCAGCCTAACTTTCTATTTAACTATAGCAACATTGGTTATCAAACTTATTTTGTGAACCAGGAAAGCCTGAGCGTGATGGATAAACTCTATTTCGATGTGCATCGCTTAGGTGAATTTGCGCAGGATATCACTTTAACAGAGCCCATCATCCGCAATGCAAACATGATCAGCTTTGATTTGGGTGCCATTCGGTCTGCCGATGCCGCAGCAAATGCCAATACTACGCCAAATGGTTTTGATGGCGAAGAAGCTTGTAGAATTGCCCGTTATGCCGGAATGAATGATAAGTTAACCTCCATCGGTTTCTATGAGTTCAATCCAGCTTATGATAACAATGGTCAGACTGCATTTTTACTCGCTCAGATGGTTTGGTATTTTGTGGATGGATTTTATGCCCGTAAAAAGGATTTTCCACTTACCCCAAAATCTCAGTTTATGATTTACAGAACCAGTTTAAAAGATGGATCTGGAGAAATGATGTTCGTGAAAAGCAAAAAATCTGATCGCTGGTGGATGCAGGTTCCATATCCATCAGGACAATCTAAAAACGAGCGATATCATTTAGTTCCCTGTCGGTATGAAGATTACCAAACGGCAGTTAATGGCGAAATGCCCGACTTGTGGTGGAGAACTTATCAAAAGCTCTCATAATTTTACCCTACAATTTCCGTTTAAACTTACAATATAATTATCTTTGAGTGCAAAGACCAACCTCAAATATTCAAACAAACAACCTATGAAAAAGATATTTTTATCTGCATTTGCCCTATTGCCACTTGCCGCAATGGCGCAAAAACCTTTTGCCTTAAATGGCGACGTTAAAGGTTTAAAAACCGGAGATAAAGTTTACCTGATCTACCAGGGTGAAGGAAATAACATTACCGATTCTGCCATTGTAAAAAATGGTGTTTTTACCTTCAAAGGAACGGTTTCCAACCCTGCACAGGGAAGTTTATACCTAAACAAAAACCCATTCGTTAACCGCCCGGCACAAGGAGAAAAATTAGATGGTTTACCGATTTATTTAGAGCCTGGAAACATCAAGCTAACAGCGGCAGATTCTTTAAAAAACGCCAACATTACGGGCTCTCCTGTAAATGATGATGCTAAAAAACTTAAAGCATTGACTAAACCCGTTGAGGATCAGTTAATGGCGATTAACGCTGAATACAATAGCTATACTGCGGAACAAAAAGAGAATAAGCAAACGATGGATGCGCTAAGAGCCCGTTATGAAAAGGCGGCTGCGGGGATGACTCCGCTTTTGCTGCAATTTGCCGGCGCTAATCCAAAATCATACATCAGTTTAAGTGCAGTTAATCAACTGTCTAGCGACCCTGAACAAGCTGCTGCTGCTGAAAAAGCATTTGCAGGGTTGTCATCAGAATTAAAATCGACTCCAGCCGGAACTAAGCTTACCCAAGTATTTGAAGCTGGTAGAAAAACTGCTGTTGGCGCCATGGCGATGGACTTTACACAAACCGATACTGCTGGCAAGCTCGTTAAATTATCTGATTTTAAAGGCAAATATGTTCTGGTTGATTTTTGGGCATCCTGGTGTGGACCATGCCGTCAGGAAAACCCAAACGTAGTTGTTGCTTACAACAAATTTAAAGACAAAGGTTTTACCGTTTTAGGTGTTTCTTTAGACCGTCCCGGTAAAAAGGATGCCTGGTTAAAAGCAATTGCTGATGACAAATTAACATGGACGCACGTATCAGATTTAAAATTCTGGGACAATGAAGTGGCCAGAATGTATGGCATTCAATCCATCCCGGCAAACTTTTTAATTGATCCAACTGGAAAGATCATTGCTAAAGGTTTACGAGAAGAAGCGTTGCAAACGAAACTGCAAGAATTGTTGGGAAGCAAATCAAAATAAAATTAGTCCTTAAAGATAAAGCCGCAGATTTGCAGATTTTAATTAAATAATCTGCAAATCTGCGGCCTTTTTATTTTGAAGAATTAGACCAAATCGAATCCAATATCTTCTCTGAAATATTTACCGTCAAAGTAAATTCTGCCAGCGTCAGCAGTTGCAGATTGTAAAGCAGTAAACAGATCTTTTTGTAAACTGGTAATGGCAATTACCCTACCTCCATTTGTTTTAACCACATCATTATCCAATAGCGTACCCGCATGGAAAGCATTAGAATGGCGCAAATTTTCGATACCAGTAATGGCTTTACCTTTTAAATAATCTCCCGGATATCCACCTGCAACAATCATTACCGTTGCGGCAGTTTGCTCAGAAATAACGAGGTTTACCTGATTCAACTGTTTGTTCGCTGTTGCCAGGAATAATTCAACCAGATCATTTTCTATTCGAGGAATTACGCTTTCTGTTTCCGGATCACCCATGCGGGCATTATATTCAATTACAAATGGATCATCACCTACTTTAATCAACCCAAAGAAAATGAAACCCGTATAATCGATATTATCTTTTTTCAAACCTTCTACTGTTGGCCTGATGATGCGTTCTTCTACTTTTTGCAAGAACTCAGGGGTGGCAAAAGGAACAGGAGAAACTGAACCCATACCGCCAGTATTTAAACCTGTATCGCCTAAACCAATTCTTTTATAATCTTTAGCGGATGGAAGGGTAACATAATTTTCGCCATCACTTAAGATGAAAACGGAAAGCTCAATGCCACTTAGAAACTCTTCAATTACAACTGTTGCACCTGCTGCGCCAAATTTACCACCCAGCATAAGTTTTAATTCTTCCTGTGCCTCAACCGTTTCGGTACAAATCAAAACACCCTTTCCAGCTGCTAATCCATCGGCTTTTAAAACCACTGGCAGTGCATGTGTTTCCAGATAAGCTAAACCATCTGCTAATGTTGCTGGAGTAAAGGATCTGGAAGCCGCGGTTGGAATACCATGACGATCCATGAACTGCTTTGAAAAATCTTTACTTCCTTCTAAAATTGCGCCTTCTTTTTTTGGTCCGATTACCGGAATATGGGCAATCGCCTGATCAGCAAGAAAAAAATCATGAATACCATTTACCAGAGGCTCTTCTGGTCCAACCACAACCAACTCAATATTTTCTGCTAAAACAATCTTTTTGATTGAATCGAAATCATTTACATTAATGTTGATATTGGTACCATAAACTCCTGTACCGCCATTCCCTGGTGCAATAATTAATTTATCACAATGTGAAGACTGGCTCATTTTCCAGGCAAATGCACTTTCTCTGCCGCCCGAACCTAAAAGTAAGATATTCATATGGGCAAAGATATATAAAAATGGGAAATGGAATATGGGAAATATTTTAGTAGCAAGACATGAGTATTAAGTATCAAGTCGTTGTTCATTTGACGTTGTTCGTTTATCGTTGTTCGTTTTTAGACTTGGCTTTTGGCTTTGATCTTTCCGCTTTAGTCTTTAATCTTTAAGCTCCAAATCGTTGTTCGTTTACCGTTGTTCGTCTTTAGACTTGGCTTTTAGCTTTGATCTTTCCGCTTTAGTCTTTAATCTTTAAGCTCCAAATCGTTGTTCGTTTACCGTTGTTCGTCTTTAGACTTGGCTTTTAGCTTTGATCTTTCCGTTTTAGTCTTTAAGCTTTTAGCTTCGAACTAGCTTCCCTTAGCGCTTCTGGTCATTTGCTCCAGCATGTCCCACATTTCGTTTGGAATAGCTTCTAAACCGTTCATTTGACCTGCGCCCTGTAGCCACTCTCCTCCATCGATCGTGATTACTTCTCCGTTGATATATCCTGAGAAATCACTCACTAAAAATGCAGCCAGATTGGCCAGTTCCTGGTGCTCTCCTACCCTTTTTAAAGGTACCCGATTTTTGAAATCGAATTTTTTGGCTAAATCGCCCGGTAATAACCTTTCCCAAGCACCTTTTGTAGGGAATGGCCCTGGTGCTATGGCGTTTGTTCGAATGCCGTATTTCCCCCATTCTACCGCTAAAGATCTGGTTAATGCGAGCACACCACCTTTTGCACAAGCCGAAGGCACCACATAAGCGGAACCCGTGAAAGCATAAGTAGTAATAATATTGAGTACCGTAGCAGCTTGTTTTTCTTTAATCCAATGTTTTCCGAAAGCCAGCGTACAGTTAACTGTGCCTTTTAAAACAATGTCTATAATGGATGAAAAAGCATTTGCTGATAAGCGTTCTGTAGGCGAAATAAAATTGCCCGCAGCGTTATTTAACAATACATCTACACGACCGAAACGCTCCAATGTTTTGGCTAGAACCAGATCTACCTGTGCTACTTCCCTAACATCGCAGGCAACCGCCAAAACCTTCCCACCGGTTTTCTCTTCCATCTCATCTGCCGTTTTTTGCAAAACATCCTGCTTACGACTAGTGATGACCAAATTAGCGCCCAATTTTAAAAAATAGATGCCCATCGCCTTGCCCAAACCTGTCCCGCCACCGGTAATTACAATTGTTTTGCCTTTTAAAGCATCTTCTCTGAGCATTGGTGAGCTGTAGTTCAACATACGATTATTTTAATTAAATGATAGAAATGGGTAATTGGAAATGGAAAACGGGAAATAGAAAATGGTTAATAGAAAATAGGCAAACTGAAAACTGGCAATTGAAAACTGTCAACTGCAAACTGACTACTTTCTTTGTAAATTAGCCAGAATAGTTTCCAATATATGGCGTGTACTCGGCGACCACCATTGGGCGAGCATTTTCTCCAGTGTAGCAGATTGATCAGCGGTCATTGCAGCCATTAATTCCTCACGGATATTAAGTTTACTCTGAGACCAGGTATTGCTTTCCTGCTCCATGAATTTTTTAATTTTTCGCTCTGCAGCAGTCAGTAGACTTTCATTTCGCACCAGCTCATCTACCAGTCCTACCTTCAAGGCTTCTTCAGGACTAAAAAGTCTTCCGGTTAACAAACTACGTGCGGCTTCTCCTTTACCAATCCAGAAAGAATATAATTGAAAGATACTGTTTGGAACAATAATACCCACCGGCACTTCATTTAAACCAATGATATACTGTCCTTCAGCCATTACACGGGCGTCGCAAGCGAGTGCAATTACACAACCTCCAGCCGGACTATGGCCACTGATTGCGGCAACCATTGGTTTTTTGAATGAAACCAGGTTGGCTGTAAAGCTAAAAAACAGTTCAAAAAATGACCTTGCTTCCGCTTCGTTATAATGGTAGAGTTCTATTAAATCTAATCCCGCAGAGAAAAATGGCGCCTTTCCAGTTAAGATAACGCCGCCAATGTTCGCATCCGCAGCGATGTTTTTAAGCATATCATCAAGCTCTGTTATCAACTCACGACCTAAGGCATTTGATTTTCCTTTATTAAGCGTAATGGTTGCCAGGCGATCTTTTACACTTACTTTAATTGTATTCATGGTAATGGATGTTAAATATCAATAATCACTATGCTTGCATAATAATCAAATTTATCTATTTTTCTTTATTTAACCTCATAAGTATAAACTTTTCTCGCTAAATGACCGGAAGCATCTATTCCTTCGATAACTACTCTGTACTGGCCCGCTTCATCAGCATTATAGAATTCAAATTTGGCTTTGCCATCTTGCTGGGCAACTACTTGTGGATTCCAATAAATAGTTGTTCGTAAATCTTTACGGGTAGTATTGGTAGTTTCTGCATCGTATAGTGGAGAATAGAATGCTCTTGAAACTGAAAAACCTTTAGGGCTTAAACTTACGATTCCTGGTGCATACCGGTTGTAATTTGAGGTTCCGCCTCCACGTTTAGTGGTAATTACCAATAAACCACCTCCGCCACGCGAACCATAAATGGCTGTATTACCAATACTTTTTAAGAGCTCGATAGATTCTACATCATTAGGAACAATATTATCCAAAAAGTCTGCCTCTACTTGCATGCCATCCAAAACGATCGACATTGGTGTGTTTTGACTTCGCATTAAATAAGGAATATTACCCCTAAAAAACACGCCCGGCAAGCGGCCCTGCAAACATTGAGACAAGGTAACACAAGTTGATAAATCATCGCTGGTGAGAATATAATCGGCTCTTCCGGCACCGTTTAGGTTTGCAGAATTTTTCGCCGGGTTTTTCTTTTCGGTAATGGTTACTTCATCTAATTTTATAGTTCTTTCCAATAAGCCTAAACGCGTCATTTCATTAAAGTAGTTATCACTTTCTTTGATGTAATTCATCATGCTATTATTGACGTTGACTTCAACATCGCCAGTGTTTTTACTTTTGGTTACAACCTGCCCGGCAACTGCATCAACATTAATATCAACAAACTTCCGCTCAGTCTTGGTTCTAGCCTGTACTACAAACTTTGTACTGTCGCCAAAATTGAGGTTATCAAAAACAAACTTACCCTCTGCATTGGTTACCGTATCCAGAATAAATACAGATCCTTTGGTGGCCATTAACATCACTTTTCCACCAACAACCGGTTTATTTCCTTTCATTACGGTACCGGTTATGGCTAAAGATTTTTCTGCTTTATAAGTAATTGATGGCTCGGCACCGCTAATGATGTTCTTCCACAAAAACCTCCGCCAGCCTTGGGTTAATAATAAATTATCTAACTCTCTTTCCGTTGTAGCATCATCTTTCAAGAAATAGTGATTAGGCTTTTCTACATATCCGGTAAGGTCTGAAGTTAGCAGCAGTGACGTTAGAATATTGGTTTCATTATCTTCATCTGGTGTAACCTTTTTTGCGTTGGTAACCGCTACAGAGAAACTGCTTAATGCTGGTTTTTGTTGATTTGTAGCATCGAAGCTGAAAGTTGTTTTACCTTTTCTGTTAGTAGACACCTGATCGGTATTCAGCGCAACATCTAACCTGTCAGCATTATTTTTTACAAAAATTAACCGCTCTGCGAGGGGCTGATTATCACTGGAGAAAAGTGTAAATTGTACAATACCCAATGGTAATTTCTTTTTGGAGATATTCGCCATCAACACTTGTTTCTCCATTTTCGCCTTGGAAACGTAAAACACATTTCCGGCCTGCTGTGCAACAATTTTCAACTCAGCCCCATTGACCAGGTTTTCGCTCGACATAATTTTGAGCGAGACTTTCCCGGTATCGAGGTTATTGATCGAAATTGCATAACCACTTTTCTGAGCCACTGGCATTTTGAAATCCTTTGAAGACCCATCTGCAAATTTGACTTTTGCCGTATAGGTTTTTCCAGCCTGGGCGTTAAAAATGAAATTTCCCATGCCCAAATAGGTGGTTTCGAATGCAGTTACCTCTGCACCTGTCTCATCTACTACCACCCCTTTTACGTTTTGACCATGGCCTGAAGCATTTACAACTTTAACGGCTACTTTCTCTGGTAAATTTTCGATGAGGCTACCACCTTCTGGAAGGAATTGAACATCTACATCATTTGAAGTTGCTGTAATTGGAATAGATTTAATTATCTTTTGCTTATTGGCTAAAGTAATCGTGGCTATAATTTTTCCTGTTTTATTCGTGAATCCGTTTGAATTGATAAAACTGATGACTGCATCCCCATTTGAGGTTGTTTTTGTTTTACCTTTTTCAATCGATTTATAATCCAGCTGCACATCATAGCTTACTTCGCTATCTTTATATGCGGCACCATCTTTATCAGCAAAGTGAATGGTAGCCGTTACGCGATCTGCGTTATTTTCCTTTTTGAAATCATATTTGGTTTCCGTAAATACCTTGTTGGCCCAGCTATTTCCAATTTTTATTGCTTTGTCAAAGAAAAATGCCGTACCGAAATTTCGCATATAATTGGTGTATGCCCTGATGCGATAATTACCTTCAGAAAGGGAGTCTGGAAGTTTAAAATCGCCCCAGGTAATACCACTTACTACGGGTAGCTTAAGTTGTTTCTTTACCGAATCTTTTTCATTAATTAACTCTACATAAAGGATATCACTTAATATTGAGGGCGCAGCAGACTTGGCATCCACGATATAGGCTTTGAACCAAATATCATCGCCAATGGCATAGTATGGCTTATCTAAATGAAGGTGAACCTTTTCCTGAGGAAATTTACTGGTATAATCATCAAGCTTTTTAAGCAATTGTGTAAATGGATCATCGTCCATTCTAAAAGCAGAAAAGCCAAAAATGATTAATAGGAAACTGATTATGAGCGTGATTCTGAATTTCATCCTATCGTAACTATAAATAAAAATATGCCTCAAGGTACAAAACCCGAGGCACATTATAATGAAGATTAGATGAAATTTATACTAGAATTTATTCTTCCACATCATGCTTTCTACTGGCCGTGTGGTCTTATTATTATACTTTGCATTGCCCTTGGAATTGTACATGGTTTCGATATTTCCTTCGACTACAAAATAGATTAACTGGCCAATTGGCATACCTGCATAAATCTTTACCGGCTGTGCTACAGATATTTCTAAGGTCCAGGTATTACAGAAACCGACATCACCTTTCCCGGCGGTGGCATGAATATCAATCCCTAAGCGACCTGTACTGCTTTTGCCTTCTAAAAATGGAACATGGCTGTGGGTTTCTGTATATTCTAAAGTTACGCCCAAATATAAAGTACCAGGATGAAGAATATAACCATCTTTTGGAATTTCGAAATGTTCTATTTCATTGTGCGCTTTGGCATCCAAAATCCTGCTTTTATAGGTAGCGAGGTATTTACCTAAGTGTACATCATAAGAATTTGTCCCCAAACACTCACGCTTAAACGGCTCAATTATAATCGTACCCTTATCAATTTCTTCTAATATCCTTTTGTCAGATAATATCATTTTTATGCGTATTTTTGGCCTAAATTATCAATTAATTAAGATAATTTTGCATGCTAATCTCCTATTTTATAAATGCCAATAGTTTATCATAAAAATATTGAAGATCATTCTGTTCTGGCGATCTGGAAAATTGAAGAAACTGAAGAAGAAATGTTGGCTGGCTTACAATTGAAGCAGCATGAGCTTGATCTGATCTCTTCCTTTAATAATGGCAAAAGGCTTTTACACTGGTTAAGCACGCGCTTATTGTTGCGTACGCTGCTCAATACGGCAGATTATATTGATTGCCAGTTTGATGAAGACGGGAAGCCTTACCTGGTGAATTCGGCTTATCAGATTTCGCTGAGTCACTCTTATGATTATGCCGCAGTAATGATTAGTAAAGCATTTGCCGTTGGTGTGGATATTGAACTGATTAAACATAAGATTAAAAGCATTAAACATAAGTTTTTAAGCGATATTGAACTTGCCCAAAAGCAGATCGGCAACAACACGGAAGGTTTGTATGTTGCCTGGTGTGCTAAAGAAGCAATTTATAAATGGCATGGCAAAAAGGGATTGGAGTTTAAGCGAGATATCCATATTAAACCCTTTAAACTGAAAACAGAGGGTAGTTTAAATGCTATTGTAGAATTACCTGGCGGAACAAGGGCCTTAACTGTTAACTATTTTAAAACAGCGGATGGTTATATGCTGGGGTACGTAGCAGATAAGGCATAAACTTAAAAATGAGCGAGATGGAAGAAAAGACGGTTGATGCAAAACGCGTACCTACGCAATTTATTGATTGGGGCTTAACCGACTATCAACAGGCATGGGATAACCAGGAAGCATTGCTCAACAAAACGGTTGCTATTAAAACAGAGAACCGCGTTAATGGTACGCAATTGCCAACGCCAAATTACCTGATATTTAATGAACATCCTCATGTTTATACTTTAGGGAAAAGTGGCCATCCAGAAAATTTATTGCTGGATGAAAAAGGCTTGAAAGAAAAGCAGGCCACTTACCATAAGATCAACCGTGGCGGAGACATTACCTATCATGGGCCCGGGCAAATTGTTGGCTACCCTATTCTTGATCTTGATAATTTCTTTACAGATATCCATTTATACCTCCGCTATTTAGAAGAAGCGGTTATTTTAACTTTAAAAGATTATGGCATCCAAGCCGGACGCTATCATGGCTATACAGGTGTTTGGTTAGACGCTGAGAATGATCAGGCTAGAAAAATTTGTGCAATGGGCGTTCGTTGCAGCCGCTGGGTAACCATGCATGGCTTTGCCTTTAATGTAAACGTAGACCTTGAATACTTTAAAAATATTGTTCCTTGCGGTATCGATGATAAGGCGGTAACTTCTTTAGCTAAAGAACTGGGCTATATTCTTGATATGGAAGAAGTTAAAGCAAAGTTAAAAAACCATATTGCTCATCTTTTCAAAATGGAACTCATTTAGCACCACAAATTGATCATCGAACCAGCTCTTCCGCTAGACTGATTCACCAAGCACTGAAACCTTCTTCGGCGATTTTGCGTAAATCATGCCATGAGATTTTTATTTTCTGCTATTTTATTTTCTTTGTTAACTTCGGCTTGCACTAAAGAAATAAGCATGTCTGCTATAGATACCGCGACTACCGTAACGTCACTCCCGCAATCTGGGAATATCTCTTATTTGGCCCTGGGAGATTCTTACACCATAGGTGAAGCAGTTGCACAGCAGGAATCATTTCCATTTCAGTTACAAAAACTGCTACACGAAAAAGATGTAGCGGTTACCACTCCAAAAATTATTGCTACCACCGGCTGGACTACAGATGAACTACAGCTTGCAATTAAGCAGGCAAATTTAGCGGAGAGATTCGATTTTGTAACCCTTTTAATTGGCGTAAACGATCAATATCGGGGCTACCCGATTGACACGTATAAAAAAGAATTTGCGGCACTTCTACAAACTGCAATTAATTTCGCCAATGGTAAGAAAGACCACGTTTTTGTAATTTCTATTCCAGATTGGGGCGCTACACCATTTGCTAAAAGTTCAAATAAAAGTGCCCAATTAATTGCTTCGGAGATCGATAACTTCAATACCGTCAATCGGGAAATAACGGTTAGTGCAGGTGTAAGCTATACTGACATTACTCCCGCATCTAGAAATGCCATTTCAGATTTAATGCTTATTGCGAAAGATGGCCTGCATCCAAGCGGGAAAATGTATAATGAATGGGCTCGTAACTTATCACCAAAGGTTCTAAATGCACTTAAATAATTAGACAAATCTATGGGGAATTGTAAATAAAAATTTTACTTTAGCTTAACTATTTACATTAAACCCTTAAAAACAGAAAAATTATGAATGAGTATGGATCTGGCGGCGTAGCCGCAGGAATTGGAACTGGTATGGTGATCCTTTATTTAGCAGTGATTGCTATATTGGTAATTGGCATGTGGAAAGTCTTTGAAAAAGCAGGTAAGCCTGGATGGGCGGCTATTGTACCAATCTATAACTTTATTGTCTTAATAGAAATTGTTGGAAAGCCAATGATCTGGGTATTGTGGTTGTTAATTCCTTGTGTAAATTTCGTTTTTATCATCTGGTTATACAATTTGGTAAGCAAAAGCTTTGGTAAATCAGAAGGGTTTACAGTAGGAATGGTTTTATTTCCGTACATTTTCTGGCCAATATTAGGTTTCGGAGATGCTAAATATTTAGGCCCATCAGCTGCTGAATCTCAAAACGGTGGCTTTGGCAATAACCCATTCAACAACCCAAATAATCCTTTTAATAATCAAAACAACCCATTCAGTGGTAAATCCAATCCAAATGATGGATCAGGTAATGTTTAAAGATCATTAATGATAACAATATTCATATTTTGCAGCCTAATCAACATGTTTGATTGGCTGCAAAATCATTTAATACCCTGTCCCTTTAAAGCTTTGACTGGAATAGATTGCCCTGGATGTGGCTTCCAGAGATCTTTTATGGCATTAATTAAAGGTGATTTATCTACAAGTTGGTTGCTTTATCCACCTACAATTCCACTAATACTTCTTTTTATCTGTACTGGTATACTTTATAAATTTCCAGTTAAGCACCAATCAACAGTACTTAAAATGCTCTTTCTTTTTGTAGGGAATATTGTTATGATTTCTTACATCCATAAATTATTTTATACGCTGAGCCACTAAACATTAGTATTAGAAGTCAGGTGCTTATAATCTTTCATTACGGTTTCCAAAAACTGAAGTTCATTCATCCCTGCCGGGATCGTGGTTACAATACGCTCCTTAATTTTGGCTGTCATATTGTAGACCAGCTGTGGATTTCCTGTTTGATAATAACTGGTCAGCACTTCATAAACTAGTTCGATATCCCGATCACTTAAGTGCAAAACTTCTTTAAATATCGGGTGATAATCTTCCGGTAAAGTAAAACTAAAAGCTACATTCTCAATTTGCGTGCGCGGCTTGGTTTTAATCAACGTTGTTTTGGCGAGAATGTCTCCCACCCTTTGATGTTTTTCCGTAACCACAACAGAAACCAGTGCAACTACTCCCCAACCAAAGGGAAAGCCAAAATCTATCATCCGGAATAACCACCTTAAAATGTATTGGCCGAATGTAGGTTGTGTACCATCTAAACTAACCACTTTAATCTTAAGCGCCTGTTTGCCAAAGGTTTGTCCATTCATGAAAAGTTCACAAATAAGATCATAAAATACAAATACGACGGCAAAGCCAATTAATGCCACATACAGAGTTAAGCCAGAAAAACCTACAGAAGCGATTAATCCAATAACTACAGCCAGAAAATAGAGGACAACGAAGCCTGCCAAATCGATACATCTTGCAGCAATGCGTTCGCCTAGCCCTGCGATCTCATACTCAATATCGATATTTTGTGCAGTGCTTATTCTGATGGTGTCCATATCTCAAACATAATTTTTTTTGAGGATAAAGTAGTTAACCCCCATTATTTTTTTTCGATTATTACTGATTAATGTTTCGCCTCTGTCTTTTGTATCTGTTAAAAATTAACTATTTTACCGCAAGATTTGGAATACCATTAAATGAGAGAAGCATTATTTGTTAAACAGAACACAGAAAAGTGGAAGTACTTCGAAGGCATGAGGCAGGCCAATCCTGATGAAATTGCCAATCAATTTATTGAGATTACCAACGACCTTGCCTACGCTAAAACATTTTATCCAAAATCAAAAACCACTGCTTACTTAAATGGATTAGCTTCTAAGCTCCATCAGTCTGTTTATAAAAACAAAAAAGAAAAATCAAATCGCTTTCTCTACTTCTGGAAAACCGAACTTCCGTTAATTTTTTTTCAGTACCGGAAACAAATTTTTTATGCCCTGGCTTTTTTCCTGATATCGTGTGCAATCGGCGCTTTATCCGCCAAATATGATGATACTTTTGTACGCCTGATTATGGGCGATAGTTATGTAAACATGACGAACGAAAATATTTCTAAAGGTGATCCATTTGGTGTTTATAAACAACAAAACGAATTTCTGATGTTTCTACAAATTGGTGCAAACAATATTTATGTAGCACTGTATACCTTTGTTTCAGGAATTATTTTTTCTTTCGGCTCCATTGTTTTATTGTTTAGAAATGGCATTATGCTCGGCTCCTTCCAATATTTCTTCTTCAGCAGAGGATTGGGCCTAGAATCTGTTTTAGTAATCTGGATTCACGGAACACTGGAAATTTCAGCGATTGTTTTGGCTGGAGCTGCTGGTTTGGTTCTAGGAAATAGTTTTCTCTTCCCAAAAACTTATACCAGAATGGAATCGACATTAAGAGGCGCTAAACAAGGGTTAAAAATCGTTCTTGGCCTCATCCCTATTTTCATTGTAGCTGCATTTTTCGAAAGCTTTGTAACCCGTCACACTGAAATGCCAATGGTTATCAGTGTATCCATTCTGGTATCATCAGCCGCATTTATTATCTGGTATGTTTTTATTTATCCTGCCAAAATCAATAACAAGTTAGCACAAATTAATTAACATGACCGAAACCGTTGAATTTAAGAAAAGAAGAGATTTTGGACAGGTGATCAATGATACCTTCACCTTTATGAGGCAGAACCTTAAACCGCTTATAAAAACTTACTTCACTTTTTGTGGGTTATTTGTGTTGGCCAGTATGGCTACCCTATTACTGCAGCAGATTAAAACGGTTAATGTAGTGAATGCCTTAGGAAGTATGAGAAATACCACTGGAACCGGACTTTACGGAATTGAATACTTTTTAGCGATTGCCTTTTCATTTGCCACTTATGCCAGCATGACGGTCGCCATACTTTCTTATATTGCAATTTATGTTCAAAAAGGGAATCAGACGCCAACATCAGAAGAAGTATGGGGATTTTTTAAACATTACTTTTTCCGCGTTTTTGGCAGTTCATTTTTATTAGCATTGTTACTGGCTGTTGGATTTTTATTTTGCATTATTCCTGGCTTTTATCTTTTTCCTTTTATTGCCATGATGTTTCCCATTATGGTGATCGAAAATGCTAGTCTGTCTTATTCATTCAGCAGGAGTTTTAGCCTGATTAAAAATAATTTCTGGATTACATTTGGTACATTAATTATCATCTGGATTATTGTTTATGCTTGCTCAACCTTAATTATCTTGCCTACAACGCTTTTCAGTATGCTTGGATTGTTCTCTAAACAGGGACCAAAAATGTCGTTAACCTTAACAATGATCACAACTGTTTTGCAGTCGCTTTGCCAGGTTTTCACCATTGTACCCATCATCACGGTTTCTTTAACGTATTTTAGCCTGGTAGAAGAAAAGGAAAATACAGGCTTAATGGAACGCATCTCTAATTTCGGAAACACAGAAAAACCAATTGATACGCGCCCCGAAGAATACTAAAATGTCAAAGTTTCTGCTTAAATACTTTTTAATCTCACTGCTCTCTTTTGCGCCAATATTGGTTAATGCTCAAGTTCAGCGGGCTAAACCTATACGCGAACAAAAGGCGATGAAAACTGATAGCAGCCAACTTACGCCTTCAAAGTTTGATAAAGGTGCTATTAGTGATTATAAAGAACAAAAAGAATTTCAATATGATGAAATCGAAGGCAGGCAACTTTCCTTATGGGAAAAATTCTGGATGTGGTTTTGGAAAATGATTGGTAAATTGTTTGTTGGTGCAGCATCAAATACCATTTCTAAATATTTCTTCATTGCTTTGGGAATTGCATTACTCGCTTTTCTTGTTGTAAAAATGATCGGCGCTAAAAATATTTTCGCCAAAAAACCACTGGAAATTATTTTACCTTACGATGTCTTGAATGAAAATATTCACGAAATAGACTATGATAAAGAACTACAACGTTTGGTTAGCGATGGGAAGTTTCGCCTTGCGGTGAGATTACTTTATTTGCGGGCATTAAAGAAACTTAGCGATGCACAGATTATTCAGTGGCAGCCAGATAAAACCAATTATAACTATTTGACCGAAATTAATAAACCGGAATTAAAGCGTGATTTTAGCGACCTTACTTTGCAGTTTGATTACATTTGGTATGGCGATTTCCCAATAGATGCCAATAAATTTGAACCAATTAAACAATCATTTAACCAGTTTAACAGTCAGATTAAATGAGGGGTTTCAAGATTTATTTCGCCTTGGGTATAATCATTATCCTCGCATATTTACTGGCACAATACAACAAGCCCGAACCAACAAACTGGGCGCCAACCTACCTCTCTACTGATAAAATTCCCTACGGTACATATATACTCCATAACAGGATTAAAGATATTGCCCCAAAGGCGAAGATTAACCGTACAAAAGTTCCAATTTACAATACGCTTAAAAACAATAAACTCAATAAATCCACCTACCTTATTGTGGCGCAAAAAGTTAATTTGGCAAGCCATGATTTCGAACAACTGAAAAAATACATTCAGGCCGGTAATAAGGTATTTATAGCAAGCTATGATTTTGGTAAACTTGAAAAAATCCTGAAGTTTAATACAGCAAGCTCCATATCCGTTAATATGAGCGCCTTAAACTTCACCAACCCTAACCTAAAAACTGAGGCCAATTACGGTTTTGACCGAGGCATCGGTAGCCAGTATTTTACCGATTTCGACCGGAAAGCAGTTACTGTTTTAGGGGTTAATTCCATGAATCGCGCTAATTTTATTAAGTATGATTTTGGTAGCGGATCACTTTATCTCATTGCAGAACCTGGGTTCTACACCAACTTTGTATTGCTTGATAAATATGGAGCCGAGTATGCGGGCAAAACTTTAAGTTATATTCAAGATAGTAAGGCCATTATTATGGATGAATATTTTTCGAGGCAGAAAAATGAAAACACAGATGTATTGAGGGTTTTCTTTGCTCATCCAGAACTTAAATGGGCGTACTACCTTACCATTTTCAGCTTGATTATTTTTGTACTTTATGAAGCGAAACGGAAACAGCGCATCATTCCAACGGTCGACCCACTAACCAATTCTTCTGTCGAATTTGTAAGTGTTGTGGGCAGTGTTTATTATCATGAAAGGAACAACCGGGATATTGCCATGAAAAAAATTAATTATTTTCTGGAACATTTGCGTTCGAGATATTACATCAAAACGAATGAAATCGACAGCAATTTTTCACAGCTGCTAATGGAGAAAACCGGAATCAACGAACCGTCTGCTAAAACCTTAACCAGGTATTTTATGCAAACCCCAAACATGGCTAGCGTAAGCGACCATGAACTTATTATTTTAAACGACAGTATAGAACAGTTTTATAAAAATACGCAACAGCATGGAGCAGGAACAATTTAACCAACGTACAGATTTAAGCGCCCTGAATGCGGCTGTAGAACAGATCAGAAATGTGCTTGGCAATATCATTATCGGACAAAAACAGGTGATCGATTTTTTAATTGTCGGCTTACTTGCTGATGGCCATATCCTTATTGAAGGTGTGCCGGGAGTAGCAAAAACCCTCAGTGCAAAATTGCTGGCAAAATCTATTGATGCGCAGTTTTCCCGGGTACAGTTTACACCAGATCTAATGCCATCTGATGTATTGGGAACCCCAATATTTAATACAAAAAGCGGCGACTTTGAGTTTAGAAAAGGTCCTATTTTCGGGAACATCATTCTGGTTGATGAAATAAACCGCGCCCCTGCAAAAACCCAATCGGCTTTGTTCGAGGTGATGGAAGAGCGACAGGTAACAATTGATGGTGAAACCTACCAAATGGACGAACCTTTTATGGTATTGGCCACACAGAATCCAATTGAGCAAGAAGGGACTTACCGTTTACCAGAGGCACAATTAGACCGCTTCCTATTTAAAATTGAGGTAAAATATCCATCACTTGAAGAAGAAACAGCCATACTGATGGCACAGCATACGTTAGTAAACAAAAGCCTTGCTGCCGATGTAAAGCCTGTTCTGTCTGTTCAGCAAATTCAGGAAGCCAGAGCAATCATCCGTAATTTATTTGTAGAGCCTAAGCTTTTGGAGTTTATTGCCAAAATTATTAATGAAACCCGCAATAACCCATCACTTTATTTAGGCGCATCGCCACGCGCCTCTTTGGCCATTGTACACAGTGCAAAAGCATTAGCAGCCATTCAAAACCGCGATTTTGTAACGCCTGATGATATCATTGCCGTTGCTGTTCCAGTATTGGCACACCGGATTTTGTTATCACCAGAAAAGGAAATGGAAGGCTTAACCACCAGCGATATTGTACATCAGATTATTAAGAAAATAGAGGTACCGAGGTAGTTCAGTTCTCAGTTTACAGTTGACAATAATCAGTTGGCAGTTCTAAGTTTATAATAAAAAAACACTTAACCATATTTTGAAAAAAATCTTTCAGCAATATTATACCAATCTCTTTCTAACCGACCGCTTATTCGCGGCGCTGGGATTTTGTATTCTACTTTTTCTGTTAAAATTTTTCTTCAGCTGGCTGGGCGAAATCCCAGTGGTTGCCTTAGGTGTAGTGTTAATATTATTTTGCATCGATTTATTTATCCTATACCGAAATACTCATGGAATTGAGGCGAAAAGACTTACCGCAAAACGTTTAAGTAACGGAGATGAAAATCCAATTGAAATTGAAGTCAGAAACCAGTATGGATTCGCTGTCAATGTTAGGGTAATTGATGAAATTCCATTTCAATTTCAACTTCGCGACAAAGATTTTAAGCTAAATCTACAACCTGGAGCCATCAAATCTATTCATTACAACCTAAGGCCCACTAAACGTGGGGAGTATGATTTTGGCTTCACAAGGGTTTTCATTGCTTCGCCAATAGGTTTAGTAAACCGTCGTTATAATATTGATGGTGCAAAGATATTACCCGTTTATCCATCATTCATCAATCTTGGTAAATATGAACTCATGGCGGTATCCAGATACCTCACTGAGTTGGGTATAAAAAAAATCAGAAAAATTGGTCAGAGTACCGAGTTCGATCAAATCAAAAATTACGTTGGGGGTGATGATATTCGCACGATTAACTGGAAAGCCACCGCCCGAAAAAGTGCTTTGATGGTTAATACTTATACCGACGAACGCTCACAGAACATTTATTGTATCATCGATAAATCTCGAGTAATGCGTATGCCATTTGAAGGCTTGAGTCTGTTGGATTACGCAATAAACGCAAGTGTAGCCCTTGCTAAAGTAGCCATGCTGAAAGAGGATAAGGCAGGTTTAATTACCCTTTCTGAAACCATTGGCTCCATTGTTCCCGCAGATAGAAAGGCAGGCCAACTGGGTACCATCATGAATGTTTTATACAAAGAGAAAACAAGATATTTGGAGAGCAACCTGGAAGTTTTATACAGTTCGGTAAGGGCAGTGATTAAGCAACGCGGACTATTGGTTTTCTTTACCAATTTTGAAAGCTTATCTGCTCTTCAAAGGCAGCTCCCTTACTTAAAAAGGATTTCTAAATACCATTTACTTCTCGTGGTATTCTTTGAAAACACAGAACTTAAATCATTGAGTTCAGACCCGGCAAAGGACATTGAAGGCATTTACCACAAGACCATAGCCGAAAAGTTCATTTACGAGAAAAAGCTAATGGTGAAGGAGCTTAATAAACATGGCATTCTTTCAATACTTACGCCGCCACAAAAACTGACAGTTAATGTGATCAATCAGTATCTGGCCTTAAAAGCGCAGCAGCGGATATAGTTGAAAAAGATTAGTCTTTAGTCGCGAGTCGATTCGTGAACAATTCAAAATGCATAAAAGGTTAGAGGATTAGCTTAGAGAATGGGGAAATAGGGAATAGGAAAATGATGCGTCGGAGAAAGTCCTGAGTCAGGAGTCTTTAGTCAATAGTTTATTCATGAATAATTCAAAAGGCACAAAGGGTTAGAGGGTTATGGGGTTAGAGGGTTAGCTTAAAAAATGGGGAATAGGAAAATGTTTCGGAAAAAGTCTATGCTTAAGTCTATTTCTTTTATTTCCTATTCCCCGTTACCTATTTCCCATTTCCTATTTCCCATTTCCTATTTCCCATTTCCCATTTCCTATTCCCCGTTACCTATTCCTAACCTACTCTGACCCGCTAACCCACCCTAACCGTTCCCTCTTATCCATTTCCTCTTCCGAAAACCGCCCAAGACTGCCGACTCGTGACTTAAGACTCCCTTCCTACTCTTCTTCTCTAAAATACACCTTGTAAAAGTTCATGGATTTATCGTCGTCGTAACCTTTTTCGATCATGTCTTTATTTCCGTGGATATAGATATGGAAGTTTTTATCTAGTTTAAGTACGCTTTTGTAAGCTCTTGCTTGTTTTTTCACTGCAGATTCAGCAATTTCAAAGCTATCAGCTATTGGCGATTCAAATTCGTCTTCGTAATTCTTTTTATAGTTTTTGAAAGATTCTATTCCTTCAGCATTGCCAATCACTTCGTTCCCAAACTCTTCGATATCAAACGTTTCTTTCTCTTTAAAATATTTCATCGATCTGTTGAGTAAATCGATTTTATCGGCTTTGCTGATTTCATAATCATCATCCAGCTTTTGCGTTACAAAGTTTTTGTAAACACCCAAAACATTATTGGTTTGATTATAGCTATCGTTTCTAATTTTCAGCTTTAAAAATTCATCTTTCCAATAAACAGCAGATTCGTTACTGCTTTTTGACTGATCCAAAACCACTACCTTGTAACCTTGTTCTTTCTCGGTATTGAAAATTAAACAGCCTTTATCCAGTTTGTTGATACTGATGGCATCCTGTTCATAGCTCATATTAAAGCCGTCATCTTTAGGAAAAACCTTTAAATAAGTATCCTTCGTTTCAGATTTAAAGATGCCCAATACATCCAATTGCTCTCCTTCAATCTGCACTTTTTCAAAATAAGCGACATACAATTCACCAGATTTAATTTTCGGATGATTGGCCACATCATATAGATATTTGGCTAACTGTTGCGAATCTTCATGAAACAGTTCCGTGTTTTCAAAGATTTCGTGTGCGAAATGGTAAACTTCGTTTAGGTTTAAGTTATCGTTAGGATGAAAAAAATGGTAAACTTCATTCACTTTTTCGAAAGGCTTAAGGAAATATTGCATGAGCAGATTGGCTAAAACCTCGTCGTCTAGCTTTAGCGGTGCATCAGATAATTTATAATATTCTTCAACCAGTTTATTACCGGTATGGTGAATGGAAAGTTGTTTTAGCGTTGCCTCGAAAAATGAAATCATGGCGGCAAAAATAGCAAAATGATTGGTTAACCTCAGTTGCCATTAAAAATCAATTCGGAAGATTGTACAATACTTTTCTTCTAATAAATAATCCTTGCAGCTTGCCTGCTTATAATAAAAAACTAGCGGCTGCTTTTTAGTTTATTGATGAAATTAATGACCTTTTTATCGGCATAGTTTGCAACCCCTTCGTGCTTAAAAGATAATCTGCCCTGCTTATCAAAAATCACAGTTGTAGGTAGGGTACCAGCAAATATTTGCTCAGGAATATTGCTTTCCACCTTATAAACGGGCATCCCGTATTTGCGACTGGTCATGAATTTAGCCGATTTAGAAAGTTCTCCATCTGCATCCGCAAAAATGAAGACTACATCATCATCATTTTTAAATTGGGTGTACAATTTATTTAGTGATGGCATTTCGGCCCTACATGGTGGACACCACGTTGCCCAAAAGTTAAGAAAAATTACTTTTCCTTTTAGATCGCCCAGATCTACCGTATTGCCTTTTACATCTTTAAACTTAAGGCCATCTAGATTTGGAGCAGCTGATATTGCTTCTTCAACATCTGGCTTAAAAAATCCTATCGTCATCAAGCCCCTAATCAATGTTGCTTTTGCATCAGGAACCAAAATAATTAGCAGAAGCAAAGTTGCTATTCCGATGTTGATACTATTTTTTTTAAGCCATTTCATATTACAAAACCTCAATTCATTAATTTTCGGCCATAAAAACCAATATAAGCAATGTTACTTTGCAAAGATGAAGTTTATAACTAATAATTATTACTTTTGACCGATTGAAAAAGCAACGGCAAGATATCAGGAAATATATTTCAGCATTTATGCTGTTTGTATTCGCTATTGCCTTAACTCCATGGAGTGTTTTGCATCATCATGCAGAGATCCCAATTCCAAAAAAAGAAGTTAACTGCCATCATGTTTCTCACGTTGAAGCCCATGGTGATACCTGCTTAATTTGTAATGCAAGTTTTGAAAAAAACTATGTACAAACCCATCATGTTTATCGAATTTTTCTTTCTGTAACTATTCTTAGCCAGAATGAACCGGTGATTAAAAGTTCGTATACCGAACTGCTCCGTACCAGCCTTCGCGGTCCTCCTTTAGCCTAAACCCATCTGGAGTTTTACTCCTTATTTCATTAAATACCTGTCAAATGCTTTCTTAAAGCTTAGGTCAGGCTTTTCGTACCGCTATATTTTACTATCGTGATGGTTAAATGATTGACAAAATCATCGAACCACATGTTTCAACACTAACATAAAACAAATGAAAAAATTACAGCTAATCGGCTTAGTGATTATCTATACATTATTAAGCAGTACTGCTTTTGCAGCTGTTTTGAAAGACATTACAGGCAAAGTAATCGATGCCAGTAACAATCAGGCACTGCCAGGTGCAACGATTTACATCCCAGATTTAAAGGTTACAGCAGTTACCAATAACGATGGTGAGTTTACCATAAATAACCTGCCATCTAAAGGAAGTTATTTAATGGAAGTACATTATATAGGTTATAAAACAGCTACGCAAATCGTAAATTTTGCAACTCCACCAAACATTACTTTTGCTTTGCAGCCTACTGCTATTGAGACCCGGGAAGTAGTGATTACGGGAAGTATGGTGAGTAGTACCAGTAAACGCAACAGTACATCATCAGCAGTGGTTGGAAAAGATCAGTTACTTGCTCCATCTACCAATCTGATTGATGCATTGACCCGAATTCCTGGTGTATCGCAAATCACCACCGGCCCATCTATTTCAAAGCCAGTAATCAGGGGTTTAGGTTACAACCGTATTGTAACTTTGGATGATGGAATCAAACAACAAGGACAACAGTGGGGAGATGAGCACGGGATCGAGATTGATCAGTTTAAATCAGACCGCGTTGAAGTATTAAGGGGTGCTGCTTCCTTAATTTATGGATCGGATGCATTAGGTGGCGTAATCAACTTACTCGAGCCAAGTACGGCACCAGATGGACAGGTAAAAGGCGAATTAATTAGCAACTACTCTACCAACAATGGTTTAACCGCAAACTCTTTAATGTTGACCGGTAATGACAATGGTTTTGTTTGGAGAGCACGGGGAACTTATAAAAATGCCTATTCTTTTAAAACACCTACCGGATATTTTCCAAATTCGGGTTTTAATGAAACAGATTTAAGTGGTATGGTGGGCTTGAATAAAAGCTGGGGATATTCTCATTTAAACGTTTCTAGTTTCCGCAATAACATTGGTTTTTATGACCCGAGTTTAGATGCAAATGGAAACTTCTTGAAAGAAGACGGTGATCCATTTTTACATTCGGACTTTAAAAGCAGAAGCTTAGAATTTCCTCGTCAAGATATCAGACATTTTAAAATTGCTTTAAACAACAACTTCATTCTAGCCAATGGCAACTTAAAGGCTGATTTTGGTTATCAGCAAAATCAACGCCGCGAATTGGAGGATGGACCTAGTCCTTCTTTATTCTTCGACTTGAAAACTTACAATGCTGATTTGAAATATTACCTGCATGAAACCAATGGCTGGCAGCCTGTTTTTGGCATAAGTGCCGATGCTGGTCGCAGTCAGAATAAAGCAGATGATGAGTTTTTGATCCCAAATTACAACACCTATGGCCTTGGTGCTTTTGCTTACGCCAAAAAGAATTGGGAGAATAATACCTTAAGCATTGGTGCCCGTTACGATTACCGTAAAAATAATGGTAAGCAACTGTTTGTAGATGGCGAAGAACGTTTTGCGCCTTTTCAAAACAAATTTTCTAACGTAAGTGGCGCGTTAGGTTTTACACATCAGTTTAATGATGAGTTAAACTTTAAAGCCAATGCAGGATCAGCTTTCCGTGCGCCAAACCCAGCAGAGTTGGCTTCAAATGGCGTACATGAAGGTACTTTCCGCTACGAAATTGGAAATCCAAATTTGAGTCCGGAGCGCAGTTATCAGGTAGATGCGGCTTTAGAGTATGAAGGTAAAATCATTAGCGCAAGCGCGAGTGTTTACAACAATTACATCCGTAATTTCATTTATGCATCAACTAATGGTGAAACGACAATTGCAGAGGGCAACCAGTTTAATGTATATCGTTATGGCCAGGTAAATGCTAACTTGTATGGTGCAGAAGCCAGCTTAACCATCCATCCGGTTTCTTTCATTCACTTTGAAAATACCTTCGGATATGTTCATGCACACAATAGCACTTTAGATAGACCTTTGGCTTTCATCCCAGCAGGTACATTGAGAAACGAACTTCGCTTTGAGCCAAAATTTAAAGGCACTAATGATGCTTATCTTTCCGTTGGTATCAACTCGGCATTTAAACAAAATCGTGTGGATGCAACCTTTGAAACGCCAACCAGTGGTTACACGTTGCTAAATGCAGGCATTGGTGCAACCTTTAACTTAGGTAAACAGCCGGTTAAACTTTCTGTATCAGGGAATAACCTGCTAAACCAGAAATATTATGATGCATTAAGCAGATATAAACCAGGACGCTTGAGTTCTGAAGATCCAAGCTTAGGTATTTATAATACTGGCCGGAATATCACCTTTGGATTATACGTGCCGTTTATGGTGGCAAAATAGGAAGAACCTTGATCGTTTTTCGTTGACCTAGCTTAAAGATTTCTCGGCTACGCACAAAATGACGATCGATTGAAAAAATAAATTCTATCTAAGAGTTATCAACTTTAATAGCCATGTTGCTATTAAAGTTGATAGCTCTATTATTGAAATAACAGTTAAAAACCTACTTTTTAGCTTCTCTTTTGGCCCTTACATATTGATCAGGCCATGCTATATCATCGCCCAACACCTGAGCGGCATGAGTAGGAAAATAGGCATCACGCAGAGATTCTCTGGCAATAAAAATTAAATCGGCTTTACCTTCCTGAAGAATTTCCTCTGCCTGCTTTGCATCTACAATCACACCAACAGCACCAGTATAAATTCCAATTTCATTTCTGATCTTATCTGCGAAAGGCACCTGGTAATTTGGTCCGGCAGGAATAAATGCATCAGGAACGTTTCCACCTGAAGAGGTATCTATTAAATCTACGCCCCTATCTTTTAACACCGCCGAGAGTTGAATGGAATCATTTTCATTCCAGCCATTTTCTGTCCAGTCTGTTGCAGAAATACGGACAAATAACGGCAATGTTTCTGGCCACACAGATTGTACTGCTTCCACCACATCAATTACCAAACGAATACGATTTTCAAAACTACCACCATATACATCTGTACGGGTATTGCTCAACGGACTAAAAAACTCATGTAAAAGGTAACCGTGTGCCGCATGAATTTCTACCACCTTATAGCCTGCATCCAGTGCTCTTTTCGCAGCGGCCCTAAAGGCAAAAACAATTTCCTGAATTTCGGGGATGCTTAATTCGTGTGGCTCTACCTGCCCTTGTTTAAAAGGGATTGGAGAAGGGCCAACTGGTTTCCAGCTGTTTTCGCCCGAAGCAATTTGTTCACCACCATTCCATGGTAGTTCGCAGCTCGCCTTTCTACCGGCATGAGCCAGCTGGATACCGGCAATAGCGCCGTTTTCATGAATAAAAGAAACAATCTGTTTTAATTTTTCTACATGTTCATCTTTCCAGATTCCTAAATCTCCGTAGGTAATACGGCCTTCTGGTGTTACGGCCGAAGCTTCCTGAATAATTAATCCGGCACCGCCAACGGCTCTGCTGCCGAGGTGAACTAAATGCCAATCATTTGCAAATCCGTCTACCGCCGAGTATTGGCACATCGGTGAGATTACGATTCTATTTTTTAAAGTAACATCCTTTAAAGTTAAAGGAGAGAATAATTTCGACATGTTTTATATTATATTACTGATATATATTAATCAATCTACCGAAGCTTAAAAGCCTGCGCTCGCAAGTTCAGTATTAATAAACTGAATTTCATCTGCTGATAACTTTACGTTAATGGCTTCCGCATTTTGAACGGATTGTTTGGCATTTCTGGCACCAACTAAAGCAATGGTAATTCCCGGGCGTTCTATTGTCCATCTTAAAACCAGTTGTGAAAGTGATGCATTTTTTTCATCGGCCAAAGGCTTAATTTTTGCTAAGAAGGCATTTGTTTTCTCAATGCTCTCCGGAGTGAAAAATTTAACACCTTTGCGGTGATCGCCTTCCTCAAATTTATAGTCTGGTGTAATCTTGCCGGTAAGCAAACCACGTTCCATTGGACTGTACGCCAGTACTGATTTGTTGTTTTCAATACAATAAGGCACAGTTTCCTCTTCAACGCCACCGTTAACCATGCTAAAAGGAATCTGATTGGAGATGATTTCCAGCGTTTGATCCGCTTCTTTCAATTGCGCCGCACTATAGTTACATACACCGGCGTAACGCACCTTTCCTTGTTCAATTAGTCTGCTTACTGCTTCGAAAGTTTCGCTGATTGGTGTTGTTACATCGGGCCAATGAATTTGATACAAATCGATATAATCTGTACCTAAACGTTTCAAAGATTGTTCACATTCATAAATTACACTTTCTTTGCCGGCGTATTTATAGATGTCAATATCTTTACCTTCGTTGTTTTTACTTTTGAAACCAAAGTCACCTTTATCTAAGTCCCAGCGCATTCCAAACTTCGTCACAATCTGTAACTTATCCCTCGAAATTCCCTTAATCGCATCGCCAACAATTTCTTCACTATCTCCCTGGCCGTAAATTGGTGCAGTATCGATTGAGGTTACGCCTAAATCATAAGAGGCTTTAATCGCATTAATGGCATCGTTTCGGTCTGTGCTTCCCCACATCCAGCCACCTGCTGCCCATGCTCCAAAAGTAATTACTGAAAGCTCTAAATCTGATTTTCCTATTTTTCTGTATTCCATTTCTATTTTTTCATAAGGTGATCAACCGCATAACTATTATCCGGCAGGTATGCTAACAAGACCGATAAAAATGCAACATGAATGAGCTGCGAAGGCAGGGCTTCCCAATTTTCGATCATCGTAGTGCCGAAAATTAATGCCAGCGAAACTGCACCTGCAAGCAATAAACCTTGTTTGGTGAAGAAACCAATCAGAATCATTAATCCAGCTACAAATTCTAATATTGGAAGTGCATAGCTAAAAGGCACCACTAAAATTTCTGGTAACATGGATTTTGAAAACTGACCTACCATCCAATTGCTGAAGCCATTTAGTTTTGGCAGTCTTACCAAACCATGACCAAAGAAGCTTAATCCGATTGCTAACCTGCTCAATAAATAAGCCCATTTTCTATTCATTTTATCGTGTCATTTATAAACATACAATCGCCGTGCACATGATGTTTTAACTCCCTGAGATTTTACATCTACATTTTACAAAGATGTTATAAACAGTAGATATAGAAAATTTTATAACAGGTGAATCAATACACAAAGATCCAGTGTCTGGGCTGTTTTTACCTTATATTCTTTGGCAAAAGTATCAATAACGCTTATATTGCCACTTTCCAACTGAATGCTAGCTTAAAATTTAAAACATGAAGAGATTTTTTCTTTTAATTGCCATTTCTTTCCTGATTATCAATCAATCCAAAGCACAAAAAACAGATACGCTATCCATTACACTGGAAAGTGTAAAATATCCTTATGCAGTGAAATTCTTTCCCATTCATACCGAAGGACAGGATATTAAAATGGCCTATATGGACGTTGCTCCCACCAGCGCAGCAAATGGCAAAACGGCTATTCTATTTCATGGTAAAAACTTTGGCGGCTATTATTGGGGAAATGTGATCAAAGCCTTAACCGCCATTGGTTACAGGGTAATTGTTCCTGATCAGATTGGATTTGGAAAATCATCAAAACCTTTTATTCATTACAGTTTCCACCAAATGGCCACCTGGAATAAAAGATTACTAGATACCTTAGGCGTACAAAAAACGGTTGTTTTAGGCCATAGTATGGGCGGTATGTTAGCCACTCGTTTTGCTTTAATGTTTCCTGAAAAAACTGAAAAATTATTGCTCGAAAATCCAATTGGCTTGGAAGATTACAAAACTTTTGTGCCTTACGTAAATACGGCACAACAATATCAAACAGAACTTAAAACTACCGCAGAAAGTGTAAAAAAGTATTATCAGGGTTCTTATTTCACTTACTGGAAACCTGAATACGAATATTTGGTAAACATCGCCGGCGGTGTTACCTTGAGTGCCGACTATCCACGGTGGGCACAGGTAGCCGCAATGACTTTTACCATGATTTATGAACAACCTGTTGTTTATGAGTTTCAAAATATCAAAGTTCCTACCGTTTTATTTATTGGCAAGGAAGATAAAACCATTGTTGGTAAGGGATTATTAACACCAGATCAACAGGCAATTCATGGCCAATACAGGCTTTTGGGCAAACAAACCGCAGCTAAAATTCCTGGCGCAAAGATTATCGAATTTGAAGCGTGCGCGCACATTCCGCACATCGAAATAGCAACGGAATTTTTAGTGGCTTTAACCGGAAGTTTGTAGGATTTCTTTCCTGAACCCCACGCCTTTTAGGTGAGAATTTAAGACGAGTTCAGGAAGACGATTTATCTGGCAGGTCTTCCTTGCGGGGAGGAACGAGGAAACAACCTCTTTTGGAGACTATTCAAATGAGATTGCTTGAGCAGCAGAAGAATCTGCTTCGCAATGATGGATTTTTGGTGGTGATTCTTAACAGAATCGTCATTACTCTAAAGGTTTTTAAAATTACTTTAACCCTGCAACGACCGTTTCCTTCCCTTCAATTTTATTAATCCCCTGCAGTTCGAAATCAATATTCTGACCGCCAGTTTGCATTTTGCCAGACAACTCCATTCGCAGGTGACTTTTTAAAATCAAGCCAGTTTTAAGATCCAATTCTGCGTCGCCAACATTCGTTCCTGTTAAATCCGTATCAATTTTATTGCCCATACTTTCAAAACTACCTTTAGAAAGTAAAGTGCCATTGATATTTAGATAAGCGATATTCTCTTTTACCTCTTTCAGTGTATACTTCGTAATCGTTTCCACCGGCATATTCAGTTGCATTTTTGTATCAACTGTCCAGCTTTCGCCAATTTTAACGGATTTATCCGGATATATTTTCAACGAAGATTCAAGCGTTTGTTTCATCCCTTCTTCACTAAACTGCTGACTTAAGCTTGCTTTTATATTTGCGGCCTTCGCAGAATCAACGTTCATCCTGCTCACCATATTGGCCACCATTTTCTCTACTCCGGTTAACGACTTAATACCTCCATTAGGTAACATGACCATGTGGAATGACGCGCCTTTTAATCCGCGGAAAGAATTCTCTTTCGTAGTATCTGCATCTTCAGAATCCATCGCCATCTGGTTTCCCATTCCATTAGATTTCATGAAGATCCGCTTGTAAGTAACCTCAATATCTTTTTCCAAACCCTCACCATTGCGGATATCGAAACTATATTCTGTACCAATATTCTGGCTTATGCTGAGCTTTTTTCCAGCCATCTGCTGATTAATAATCTGATCAGAAATTAAAGTAAAGTCATATGTCTTTCCAATCGGAAAATTTTGTTTTAATACATAGCTTTTTTGAGCATTAGCCATAAAGCCTAAGTGCACCAATACTATAACCTGGAATATTTTGAATAACTTCATTTAATATTAATCCTTAAGCTGGTTGTTGAGCGAAAATGCGGCTCAATGCGTGGTACAAATCAGGGTGTTTATCTTTCAAAAGTTCGGGCTTTTCGAAAAAATATTCTGAAACTACCGCGAAAAACTCTGCCTCATTGGTAATGGCATATGGGTTGATATCCGACTTATTATCCTCGATTTTCTCCATTTCCTCATGCATCATTTTTACCCACGGCAAGGTATATTCATGACCCATTAAGTTTTCGGGCACGCCATCTGTAGCCCCATCAGATTTATCTAAAAGATGAACAAACTCATGAATGGCTGTATTTTCCTTACCTGCACTTTTTGAAAAACCATGACGCAAGGCAGCGCGAGAGAGAATCATCTGGCCATTCATGTAGCCACTTCCAACCATCCCCGCAATGTTGCGTTCACCTCCTTCAAACTGAAAATCCTTATTAAACGTATCTGGATAGAGCAACACACTACTCAAATTTTTATACTGCCAATCGGTAAAACCAAAAATGGGAATTACGGCACTTGAGGCAATTAACAATTCATCCAAGGTAGTCATATCCAGGCCTACACCCTCAATCTTTACTGTGCTAAAAAATTCCGCAACCTTTTGCTCAAACCGGAGCTTATCCGTTGAGTCGAGGTTATGGTAATAGCCCACATAATCATCCAGAATTTTTCGGTCAGTTTCTGTTAATGGCGTAATGGCTGGCTTCTTTTTACGTAAAATGAAGTAAAGTATAATCAGAAATATGGGAATCAAATAGGCAAAAGGTAATGAATTCATATGCGTGTGTTGACGGTTGGGTCAAATGGTTAGATTAAAAATTAAATTTTGCCTGCTGATCTGCTAGCTTTCTAAAATTTCGAGCTGTATCAGCACCTGTTCTCGTGTTACCGGATAAGGTTCAATATCTGTCAATGCCCGATGAACAGCATCGAAAAGTGGTAAATAGCTCCCCACTTCAGCAGCAATCAGCTCCGTCGTTTTATTATTGTGTTCGTCGATTATCGTTAGTAAACCTTGTTTTTCATCCGGCTCGATGCCGTAACCCGGATCGGTAAGCTTTTGTCCAGCGAGCAATTGCTCTTCCTGAACATCTGCTCGTTCTTTGATAAAACTACCGTCTACACCGTGCAACACAAAGGCAGCCTGCGGATTTACTACTAACATACTTGAGGTAACAAAAACATTCACACTATCAGGATAGCTAAGCTGAATGGTGAAAAAGTCGTCCACAACGGTACCTTTTCTGTTTTTACCTAATACTTTATGGAAGCTTTCCGGCTTACCAAAAATGCTGATTACCTGATCAAGCAAGTGTGGGCCCAGATCATACAATAATCCACTGGCTTCAATGGCTTGTTCTTTAAAGGCTTTTGGCCCGATCACATTTCTATAGCGATCGTAACGTAAATGCATTTCGTTCAGTTTGCCCAGCTTACCACTTGCCAAAACCTTCTTCACTGCAATAAAATCGCTATCCCAACGCCTGTTCTGGTAGAAGAAGATTTGCTTACCAACTTCATCGGCAAGTTTAAAAAGCTCTTTTGCTTGTGCAGATGTTGCCGTAAATGGCTTCTCTACTAAAATATGTTTACCTTTTTGCAGGGCCAACTTTGAATGCTCGTAATGAAGATTATTGGGCGTATTTACCACCACCAATTCAATTTCTTCATCATTCAATAAATCGTCTATATGGTTATAGCTTAAAACGTTAGGATAATCATGAACGGCGTTTTTTTTACTCCGCTCTACTATTGCTTTTAAATAAAACCCATCATGTTCATTTAAAAATGGGGCATGAAATACCTTTCCAGACATACCATAAGCCAATAAACCGGCTGTTATTATTTTATTAGAATGTGTACTCATAGATTGTGATTGTACGTAAAAGTACGATTCTGCTTTAAAGTTTTGTGCTAAACTGACAACCTTTTCGGCAAGCGTATAAACCTTTTTACACTATCTTTGCAAACATGAAACCGTCGGAGATTAATGCCAAATGGAAAATATTACAAGAGAAAATTGCGAAGGAGTTTGACTCAGATTTTCCCGATTTGAAAGTGATGCTTTTCCTTATTGGCGTGCAGGAACTGGGTAAAGGCCCGAAGAAATATAGTAAACGACAAAAGGAAGAATTGATGCACATTGCTACTTGTCGGTTGCTAAGCGAAATGGGTTTTTACGAGCTGGAAGGACTGGATCAGGATGGCTGGCCACACTGGAAACTGATTAAAGCTATTCCACCTTATACCATGCTGGAGCAAGAAATGTTAATGAAATCGCTTGTAGTAAGTTATTTTGAGGATATCTATTCTTGATAATTGTTTCCTGCTGATTGATTTTAATATTTAAGCAGCTGCCAAAAATGGTTTCCCGCAGATTACGGGGATTCCGCAGAACTGGATAGTAAAAAATTAACTTACGAAAGTTCAAAAGCATGTGCGCTGAAGAATTTCGCAAGTTTTGATGATAATACTATAAAACTTGCGAAGTATTTCCCCCAACGAAGGCTACCAAAACTTCGCAAGTTGACCATCATTCCTTAAACAGATAGTTTCCAAGAATCGTTTCCCTCAGATTACAGGGATTCCGCAGATGTAGATGGTAAAAAATAAAATTACCAAATCAAAAGCGTGAATATTAAGGAAATCTAAAAGCTTGAAGACTTCATTCAATTGATCTTTATTCCGGAACCATCTATACTTTTAATTGCTCCAGCAGATTACCAAGATTTCGCAGATCTGGATGAGGTAGAAATTTAGCCCGTCGAAACATTAAGATTAAAGCACCCTCAACAACAAGCCTTTTAAATATTCTCCTTCCGGGAAAGATATCCTAACAGGATGATCTTCTGGTTGGCAGAATTGTTTAATTACCTGTACTTCTTTACCTGCATCAAGCGCTGCCCAGGCAATAATCTGCTTAAAAGTTTCAATATCAACCGCTCCCGAGCAAGAGAAAGTTGCCAATAAACCGCCCTTTTCCAAGAGTAGCATCCCTAAGCGATTCAAATCTTTATAGGCTCTTGCAGCCCGATCTAAAGCCGAACGAGATGGCGCGTATTTTGGTGGATCAAGCACAATAACATCAAACTTTTCACCCGCATCTTTAAAAGCACGAAGTTGCTTGTTTACGTCAGACTGAATGGCTGTTACTTTTGCCTCGTCAAAGTGATTCAAATCTACGTTCTGTTTCAAAGTTTCAATTGCTAAAGCAGAACTATCAACGCTGGTAATACTAGCGGCTCCGTTAGCCAAACTATTTAAACTAAAACCACCGCTGTAACTAAAGCAATCAAGCACTTTTTTGCCTTTGGTATAACTTGCCAGAATACGTCGGTTATCACGCTGATCACAATAGAATCCAGACTTCTGTCCTTCAGCGATGTTGATATTATATGCGATTCCATTTTCCCTGACTTCTAAAAATTCTGGCGGATTTTCTCCCCAAAGCAGCCCGTTTTCTATTGGTAAACCTTCATGTGTTCTTGCTGTAGCATCACTCTTATCAAAAATTCCTTTCGGCTTTAATTCAGCCCTGAGAATATCTACAATTAGCGTTTTTACATTTTCTATTCCTGAACTTAAGATCTGCAGGGAAAGAAAATCAGCATACTGATCAACAATTAAACCCGGCAAAAAATCGGCTTCACTGAAAACTAAACGGCAAGTATTGGTCCCCTCACTTAAGATAAATTTACGCGAAGCAATAGCTTGCTTTAATCTGTTTTCATACCAGCTTTGATCAATGGTTTGGCTTTCATCCCATTCCAATAACCGAACTGCTACTCGAGAATTGCTGTTGTAATAACCATATGCCAGAAATTCGTTATCAAAGGCGAAAACTTTTACTACATCACCATCTTCAGGTTTTCCTTTAACTTTTTCTAAAGCTCCGGAAAATACCCATGGATGTCTTTGTAATGCCGCTTTTTCTTTCCCCTTTTTTAATACGATTTCTACCATGTTGCAAAGGTAAGAATTAGTTTGGAGTTAAGGGGCTGCAGTTTCTAAATGCAGATTATAGAAACCTGTTACCAATCGGCTTTTGCATCCTCACCAATTCTGTATCTAAAACCTTGGTCTCAAATTCAGTAACCGGTCGCTTGGCTTCAATCATAGAAATTAACAATTCGGTAGCCACCTGTCCCATTTCGAAAGCGGGTTGTTTTACCGACGTAAGGGATGGAGAGAAAAGCTCTACTAAGCTTGAGTTTGTAAAGCCTGCAATCGCAATTTTATGTGCTACGCCAGGATTTGTTTTTTTCATGGCCATGATACAGCCTGTGGTCAGGCGATCGCTTGAGATGAAAATTCCATCAGGGTTAAGTGGCAAAAGCTCCTTCACCGCCTGCTCCAATTCCGCATTGTGCATACCTCCATGTTGGCAATACTTTACCAATTCGGGCCTGAATTCAATATTATATTTGGCCAATGCGGCCTGATAGCCTTTCAAACGTTCCCGGGTAATGGAAAGGTTTTCAGAATTTGTTAAATGTGCAATGGTTCTTTTACCAGATAAAATCAGGTGTTCTGTAGCATCAAAAGCACCTTTGAAATTATTAGCTATCACTTTATGGGTTTCAAAATCTTCTGGTACACGGTCAAAAAAAACAATAGGCAAACCCTTTCCATATAAGTTACGCAGGTAATCAATATCCTGGGTTTCGGATGATAAAGCAATCAGTAAACCATCAATAGAACGCGAGGCTAAATGCTCCACATTCAATTTCTCTTGTTTGTAAGATTCGTGACTTTGAGAGATAATGACATGATATCCCCGATCGTAAGCAATTGATTCTATCCCATTAATGACCTGTGAGAAAAAATTGTTGGCAATTTCACTTACTATAATGCCAATAGAATAACTTCTGCGCTCTTTTAAACTTCGTGCAATTGGGTTGGCGCGGTAATTAACCTTTTCTGCATAGGCTAAAACCAGCTTTTTGGTCTCCTCGCTAATTTCATAGCGATCTCTCAAGGCTCTGGAAACAGTAGAAGTGGATAACCCTAACGCCTTGGCAATATCTTTTATGGTAGAAGTTTCAAATCTCATTTTTCGTGATGCGTACAAGTTACAAAAAATATCTCTTTTCGGGGTTTTGAAAAGGCATTTAATAAACGTCGACAACACGTTTTTGGGAACGTTTGCACACTTTTTTAGTTAAATCTGATTTCAATCCATTTTTAGTTTGTAAAATTGTTATTCTAACGTAACCAAATATTAACAAATCAGAACATTTCGAAATAGAATTTCCCTCTTCCGGCAAATTGCCACCTAAAACAAAAACCAAGTATTTAATTTAATTCATTATTATGAGCAGAGTTTTACTCTTATTATCTTTTTTTACTTTTTGCGGATTCTCTGTCGCCCTGGCTCAAAATAAACAGCTTACAGGAATTGTAAAAGATAAAGCCGACGGACAGGCTTTAGTTGGCGTAAGCGTTACTGTAAAAGACTCAAAATCGGGAGTTAGCACCGATGCCAATGGAGGCTACAAGATTGCCGTTTCTGGTAAAGGCGCAATAGTTACCTTCGCGTATGTAGGCTATAAAACCAAAGTCGTAACCCTTGCAGATCAAACCAAATTAGACATCAATTTGGAAGAAGATGCCAACACCCTACAAGAAGTTACCGTAAATATTGGATATGGATCTGTAAGGAAGGAAGCCTTAACCGGTTCCGTTTCTTCCGTTTCAGGCAAAGATATCGATCAGTTTCCGGTAAGTACAGCTGCACAGGCATTGGCGGGAAAACTAGCTGGCGTTTCGGTAACCACCTCAGAAGGTAGCCCGGGTGCTGAAGTAGTAATCAAAGTTCGTGGCGGAAGTTCTTTAACCGGCGATAATTCTCCCTTATACATTGTTGATGGAATTCAAGTGGAGAATGCATTATCTATCTTATCTCCAAATGAAATTCAATCGATAGATGTATTGAAGGATGTAGCCTCTACCTCCATTTATGGTAGCCGCGGTGCAAATGGAGTAGTAATCATCACCACAAAAAGTGGCAAACCTGGTAAACCAATCATTTCTTTTGATGCTTTCGCTGGTGCCAGACAAATTGTTAACAAGCTTGATGTAATGAACCCTTACGAGTTTGTGAAATATCAATATGAGCTTTACAACAACAATACCGCACAGGATGTGAAAGATACCTTCACTAAAAGATATGGAACTTTTGAAGATTTAGATATTTACCAAAATATTCAAAATATCGATTGGCAGGATAAAGTCTTCGGACGCCAGGCCTTTAGCAATACGCAAATTTTGAACCTTTCTGGCGGGACAACGAAAACAACCTATAATGTTTCGTTAAACAATACTGATGAGGATGGAATTATGCTTAACTCTGGTTTCAAAAGAACTTTTGCTTCGGTTAGGTTGGATCATAAAATCACTACTAAATTAAGAGTTGGTTTAAACGCACGTTATAGTCGTCAGCGGGTAGACGGTGTGGGTACCACTTCAACCGGCTCTCAGGGAACCAACCGCTTAAGAAATTCAGTACGATATCAGCCTTATTCTGGCGGAAGTGATAGCGGAGATTTATTTGATGCAGATTACCTGACTACCGGTTTATCTAATCCCATTACGCTGGCTAACCAGGAATTAAAATATGATTATAGAAATGATTTAATCAGCAGTGCTTATGCACAATATTCAATCTTAAAAAACCTGACCTTCAAAAGCACAGTGGGTTACAACAGATTGAGCAGACACATCAATACCTTCAATGGCCCTGTGAGCAACGTAGCCAGAAATAATGCAGGCTTACCAGCCATTCAGTTAGATACTGTTTCTCAAAAATCTTTTATCAATACCAATACCTTATCTTATAAACCAGACCTCGGCAAAAACCACAGTTTGGATGTTTTGATTGGTCAGGAAATTAACATGGTAGACATTGACTCCAGAACTACGGTGACCAAATTTTTCCCTGTTGGTATTTCTGCTGAAGATGCTTTCGTTAGTCCGATTCCAGCAAATACCATCCAGGACAGGCCAACTTCTTTAGTTTCAGGAACAAGACAATTTTCTTTATTTAGCAGGCTTTCTTATGGTTTTAAAAACAAATATTTAGCTACTGTTAACTTCAGAACTGATGCATCATCTTTGTTCGCTGAAGGCAAACAATGGGGTTATTTCCCATCTGCTCAAGTGGCATGGAGAGTTACAGAAGAAAAATTTATCAAAGACCTGGAGCTGGATTGGTTAGATAACTTTAAGGTTAGAATGAGTTATGGCGCAGCTGGAAATAACCGGATTGGTCAAGATCTATTTAGAACTTTATTTTACATAAGCTCCACTACTGGTGGTTACGCTACAGCAGACAATATCGTGCAACCAGGTTTAATTTCGGGTACAGCAACTGGTAACATTTTATCTAATCCAAACATCACCTGGGAGACCAACCTTTCTACTAATGCTGGGATAGATATCGACCTTTTCAAAAATAAATTGTCGTTAAGTTTAGATTACTATGATAATAAAACAAAAAACTTATTGCTAAATGCAAATGTACCGCAAACTACTGGTTATGCTACTCAACAGCAAAACGTGGGTAAAACACAGAACAAAGGTTTTGAGGTGCAATTGAATTATCAGGCTGTAAAAACACAAGATTTTAACTACACTACAAGTTTCAATATTTCCTTCAACAAAAACAAGATCATTGAACTTCAGAATGGGGTAAATTCTTACATTACGCAATCTGGTTGGGTAAATAGCTTAGGAGATTTCAAGGTAGAAGTTGGCCAGCCGGTTGGCCAGTTTTATGGTTTTCTTTCTGATGGCCGATATACAATAGATGATTTCACTTACGTACAAAACACAAATACGGGTGCTTACAGTTATACACTAAAGCCAAACGTAGCCAATAGCAGGGTGCTTCTTGGTAATCGCGAGCCGCAACCAGGCGACATGAAAGTTAAAAAACTTTCTTCAGCCACGAGCATGACAATTGGCGACGATGACAGAACAGTTTTGGGAACTTCTCAACCTAAATTTACCGGAGGTTTCAATAATCAGTTTGCCTATAAAAATTTCGACATGACGGTTTTTGTAAACTTCAGTTATGGAAGCAAAGTGTATAACGCGAACAAAATTGAGTTCACTTCTCAATACAATGTTAAAGACAACAATTTACTTTCTGTAATGAACGATCGCTGGCAGAATTTTGATAATAACGGCGTGAAAATCACTGATCCAAATGTATTAACAGCGATGAATGCCAATACCACCATGTGGACGCCAACAGTTGGAAATTATGCCTTAACTTCATATGCTATTGAAAATGGTTCGTTCCTTCGCATCAGCAATGTAACATTGGGTTATACCTTACCTCAAAAATTTATTAAAAGAACTGGTTTCATTTCTAAACTCCGTGTTTATGGAACCGTTAATAATTTATACACCATTACAGGTTATACCGGTTATGATCCGGAAGCAAACACCCGCCGGTCAAACCCACTTACCCCAGGAATTGATTATGCTGCGTATCCGCGGAGCAGATACATCCTTGCCGGAATTAACATGTTGTTTTAACCTATAACATTAAAGAAAATGAACAATAAATTTATAAAATCTGCTTTAATGGTGATGACTATTGCAGCGGTTTGCATTAATACATCTTGTAAAAAATATTTAGACGTCCAATCTCCTTCAACCTCATCTCCTGATGTTGTTTTTGAAAATACCGAAAACACCAACGCAGCCATCATTGGCGTTTACAACAGGCTTTGTGGCGATAATGGTTATGGAAGCAGGATCTCTACATTGTTTGGCCTTACTGCTGATGATTTTAAAACTTCTGGCAGTTACAGTTCTTCTGACAGACGCGGGATTAGCATGTATGGTGCGAGTTCTGATAACACAGACTTAACCAATCCGTTTTTACAGCTCTATCAGGGGGTAGAACGGGCTAACATTTGTATAAAATACATTCCGGCATCTAAGCTTTATAATGAGGGATCAGAAGCTGATAAAACCAAAATGAAGCGTTACCTGGGTGAAGCTTTGACGCTTAGGGCACAGTTTTTACATGAACTGATCCGTAACTGGGGAGATGTGCCTGTATCATTTGTGCCATCCGCAGATGCTGAAACCTTATTTGGTGGAAACGTAGATCGTAATCAAACCTATGATAAAATTATTGCCGACTTAAAAACAGCAGAGGAGTTAGTGCCTTGGAGAAGCGGGATAACTGAATATGGCAGCTTCCGTTTTACTAAAGGCGCAATCAAAGCATTAAGGGCACGTTTAGCATTGGCGCGAGGTGGATACTACCTAAAAGGCAACCAAAATGTTCGCAGCAGCGATTATTTAACCTACTACAAAATTGCTTTCGATGAATGTTTAGATATTATCAATAATCGTGCGGAGCATAGCCTAAACCCTAGTTTTGAAAACGTTTTTAAAAGCCTGCACGGCTCACGTTTAGATGATGCCCATGAACTGATGTTCGAAGTTGCAGCATTTGGCAGTAATGCCGCAACAGATAGTAAATTAGGATATTATAATGGAATACGTTTCAACTCAGCGTCTACTTATGGAAGTGGTGGAGGTGGAATGAATGCTATTCCAACTTATTTCTACGACTTTGATGTCGCGAAAGATTCCCGCCGTGATGTTACCATTGGTGTATTTGAAATTACGGCATCTTCAAAAAAAATTATCAATACGCTGTTTAACATGACTGATGGAAAATTCCGTAAATCCTGGACCACTGTTAATGGATCTTCTGCGGCACAAACTTTAGGTGTAAACTGGCCGATGATCCGTTTCGCTGACGTTTTACTGATGTATGCAGAAGCAGATAACGAAATTAACGGTGCCCCATCTGCAACAGCTGTGAGTGCGTTACAGGAAGTACAAAAAAGAGCTTACGTTGGTTTTGAAACTCAAATCCCGGCCACTCCGGCAAATAAAACAGATTTCTTTAACGCCATTGTAAAAGAACGTTTGCTAGAATTTGGTGGGGAAGCAATTAGAAAATATGACCTGATCAGGTGGAATTTATTGGGTGCTAAAATAGAAGAAACGCGTGCTAAAATACGTGCATTGATCGCTGGAACAGGCGCTTACGCAGGCGTTCCTGATTATGTTTATGCTAAAGAAGGAAATTACCTTGTTGGCAGCAGCGTAAATGAAGTTGCCACATTGGATTTGTTCGGCGGTACGCCAAACAATGTGTTCATTTCACCAGGCTTGGGTGTAGCATCTGCACCGGCGGGTTATACCACTAAAAACTGGAGAAAGGCAGTTACTGAAGAAAATTCTATCACCAGTACTTCAACGGGGATTGCTTTCTATTTCGAAGCCAATAAAAAGGAGCTTTTTCCTTACCCAAAAACAGCCTTGATTGAAAATACCAAGATGGTACAAAACTTTGGTTATTAACGCTTAGACACAACAGAGATGAAAAAAATGATATACCAGATCAGCTGGAAACTTACGGTTCTTGTTTTAATCGCTGCAACGCTAAACGCCTGCAAAAAATCGGAAGATCAACCTGATCAGCCCGCAAGATTATTCAAACCCAGCGAAGTCAAAATTACCGCCGGCGAAACAAAGGCAAAATTAACGTGGACAGTGCCCATTATGGCAACTGGCAAGGCATTGAAGTATAACATCGATTTTTCGACAGATTCTACTTTCGCCACGGTAAAATATACAGCTACATCAGATACCGCTGGCGTAACCGTTACAGAAGATAACATTCCGGTACGGACAAAATTTTATGCCCGGGTTAAAGCCGCTGCAACTGCAGATCAGCCGGAATCTAAATATGTGCGAAGCAGTGTTTTTCAACTCACCGGAACACAACTATTCTCAGCAGTAAGAGATAACGATATAAAAGAGACCAATGTAACTTTACGTTTCACGCCGACTGTAGGTTTGAGTACAATTGTTTTAACGCCAATCAATGGAAATGCAGTAACTGCTACCCTGAATGCTGCAGACGCATTAGCCGGGGTGAAATTAATTTCAGGATTAACAGCAGGCACACCATACTCGGCAGAGTTATTTGCGGATACCAAAAGCAAAGGCCTAGTGATATTTACCACACTGGTACCTACAAATTATACGGTAAGGTTAAATCCTGGCGATGACTTGGCAACGGCAATTACCAATGCAGCTGATGGTTCGACCATCGGATTAAATCCGGGTACTTATACTTTAGCTGCCGCCTCATTTATTACCCGTAAAACCATTACCATAAAATCTACTTCTGGCAACCCAAGTGATACGAAGGTTAATTATAAAGAAATAGATTTAGAAGGTACAGGTGCCGGAATAACTTTATCGGGAATAGAATTTGACGGAACTGCAGGTGCATCGCTTTACTTCCTAAACTTTATCGGCTCTCAGGCTGCAAATGGTTCGGCTGCAACCTTCACCAATGTTGTAGTTGATAATTGCATTGCCCATGGTTCTACCACTGCTTTTTTACGTGGCGACCGTGGAACTGCTGCAAGAGATTTCAAAATTACCAACATCACCGTAAACAACTCAATTGTATATGATATGGGCTTAAATGGTTCATCTGCTTATTACACGTTGCATGTAAATAAAATGCAGTTTAACACCATATCGGTATCAAAATCTACGTTTTATAACGCTGGCCCAGGCTTAGTCTCAGCAAGTACAACCTACACAGGCGATGTAGTACCAACTGTTGCAGTTACCAACTCTACCTTTAATGGTTTTGGTGGAAACGCTAAATATGCATTACTTGATGCCAGCGCCAACCCGATCAGATTTACCATTCAAAATAGCATTATGGCCAACACGCCAAAATCCGGAACGGTTAATGCCGCTGCAATCAGGGCGACTGGTGCAGGCAGTACATTGGCCATTTCTAACAGCAATTATTTTAATTTATCCAGCGCATTAACAGGTGGTACCGCGTTAAATTTCGGTACGGCAGCTTTAACGAGCAACCAGACCATAAACTTAGGCTGGACACCTACCACAACCGACTTCACCCTCCCTGCCACGTCTCCACTCAGAATCGCTGGCAATACGGGCGGAGCAATCGGCGACCCAAGATGGACATATTAAAAACCTCTCAATTTTTTAAAAGGGCAGAAATTATCTGCCCTTTTTTATGAAATTTAATTTGTAGCTTTTACTTTTATAAAATGAGTCGACTAACCTTTTTTCGCTTTCCATTCCTGCTGATATTAATATTTTCCCTTTTAAATGTAAGTGCGCAAGACCCGAAATATCCAGCTAAAATTACCGTTGATCAAAATGGAAAAGGAAATTATAAAACCATCCAGGAAGCTGTAAATTCCGTTCGCGATTTAGGAGAAACTGAAGTGAGGATCCTGGTAAAAGACGGTATCTATAAAGAGAAAATAATCATTCCATCCTGGAAAACGAACATTACCATTATCGGCGAAAGCACAGAAAGAACCATCATTACTTTTGATGATTATTCTGGCAAGCGCAACGCTGTTCAGGATGCCTTTGGCAATGAAAAATTCAGTACATACACTTCGTATACGGTTTTAATTCAGGGGAACGATTGCAACCTGGAAAACCTGACAATAACAAATGAAGCTGGTCGCGTAGGGCAAGCGGTAGCACTCCACGTGGAGGGTGATCGTTTTGTGGCGAAGAACTGCAGCATTTTAGGGAATCAAGATACACTGTATGCGGCTACTGAAAATAGCAGACAATATTATTTTAACTGTTTTATTCAAGGCACCACAGATTTTATCTTCGGAAAGGCAACTGCTGTATTTCAGGAATGCGAAATCAAGAGTTTAACTGATTCTTACATCACGGCTGCAGCAACTTCCAAAAATCAAAAATTCGGCTTTGTATTTTTAAATTGCAGACTCATTGCAGATACTGCCGTTGGAAAAGTTTACCTGGGCAGGCCCTGGCGACCATTCGCTAAGACTGTTTTCCTTAATTGCGATCTAGGTAAACACATTATCGATGTTGGATGGAATCCATGGAAAGGGGACAAAATGTTTCCAGAAAAAGAGAAAACAACCTTTTATGCAGAATACAAAAGCACAGGGCCGGGCGCTTCTGCAAAAACCAGAATTAACTGGAGCAAACAGCTTTCCGATCAGGAAGCAAAACAATATACAGTCAAAAATATTTTTAATGGCAATGACCACTGGAATCCAGGTAAATAACATATTATGAAAACAAAAGCTTCCATCATTTTTGCTGCAGCAGCATTAGTTGTATTGTCAGGATTTTCGCTACTTCAAAAACAAACGACACTTTACATTATTGGCGATTCTACAGCGGCCATTAAACAGGAAAAAGCTTATCCTGAAACTGGCTGGGGAATGGCATTACAATCGTTTTTCAATGAAGATGTTAAAGTAGACAATCGTGCATTAAACGGAAGAAGTACAAAATCTTTCCGTGCGGAAAAGCGCTGGGATCCAATTATGGAAAACCTGAAAGCGGGCGATTATGTATTAATCGAATTTGGCCATAATGATGAAAAAGTTGATAAACCTACGGTTGGTGTTTCATTAGCTGATTTTAAAATCAATCTGGTGAATTATGTAAATGATACGAGAAGTAAGAAAGCCATCCCGGTTTTACTCACTCCCATTTCGAGAAGAAGTTTTAAAAATGGGGTTTTAACCGATACGCATGGCGGATATCCTGGTGTAACCCGATTAGTTGCTGACTCCTTAAAAGTTCCGCTGATTGATATGCTGGTTAAAACTGAGAAACTCCTGACTGGCTTAGGTGATGAGGGCTCAATCAAGTTATTTCTTCATGTAGATTCCGGAAATGTAAATTATCCCAAAGGGAAAAAAGATGATACCCATTTAAGTCCTGTTGGAGCAAAAGAAATTGCTGGTTTAGTAGCAGAAGGAATTAAGGAAAATAAGTTAAGTATTGCGCGGAAATTGAAATAGAATTACTGACGGCATCTTTTATTTACAAAATAGGTTCTGAAATAAATCCGATAGCTATCGGATCAGGAAGACGACCGTTTTAACCCATCGCCTTTACAAAAATGTATTTACATTTCGCTATTGCCACCCTGCTATCCGGCCTAGGAGATGATGGAAGGGGAAAACGTTTAAAGCTTCCCTCGCAATCTTTCAACCCACCTCAAACCCAAGGCAGCGCGTCCTCTCCCGATTCTTCATCGGGTGCTTGTGCTGCCGAAACAAAGCTTTAACGCTTTTATCCGACATCAGTTCCAAGCCTTGATTTTTTTGTTACTTTTTTGATCAAGCAAAAAAGTAAAAGCCCTTCGGCGGCCAGCCGAGGCAAGCCAGCGCAGCGGCAAACAATAGCGATTGGGTAAAAGAAAGGTTCTGCATCAAGTTCAGGAAGGCGCGCGATGAATATTAAAAAAGATAGCTTCAATCCCTTTCCCTACCAGAAAAAGGTACCGCTAGGCGGATAGGGGCGTAAAACGAAAACCGCAAATCCACAGCATAAATCTGCGAACCTGCGGCTTTACTAGAGAGGCATTAAAAAATATACTTTGTGCTTAAGAAATTAGAATCATTTCCATTCACAATCTCATTCAACAACTTTTTATTATCATCAGTAAACTTGGTTGCCACCAGCGAACGAATCGAAAACGAACGCAAAGCATCTACAACAGAAAGTGTTCCTTCGGCACTGTCTTTCCGGCCTGTAAAAGGGAAGGCATCTGGACCACGCTGACATTGGCAATTGATGTTTACCCTACTCACCTGGTTAACCAAGGGATCAATCAATGAAGAAATTACCGCTGCATTGTTACTAAAAATACTTACCTGCTGTCCATGTGGCGAACCGATCAAATATTCAATAGGCTCTTCCAGGTCATCAAACGGAACCACCGGAACGATAGGACCAAACTGTTCTTCGCGGTACAATTTCATGTTGCTGTTTACCGGGTAAACAATAGCTGGATAAACAAAAGTTTCGAAGGTTTGCCCACCGTTAGGGTTTACCACTTTAGCACCATGAAGCACGGCATCATCAATACATTCTTTCAGGTATTCTGGTTTATTTAATTCCGGCAGTGGTGTAAGGTTCACCCCTTTTTCCCAAGGCATTCCGAATTTCAATTTCTCTACTTGTGCAGATAACCGCTTTAAAAACTCCTGTGCCAGGCTACGGTGAACGTAAACGATCTTGATTGCGGTACAACGCTGTCCGTTGAAAGACAACGAACCTAATACCGTTTCCGAAACGGCTAAATCTAAGTCTGCATCTTTAGTAATGATTGCGGCATTTTTGGCATCAAGGCCTAAGATTGCCCGCAAACGGTTTACTTTCGGGTGCAGTTTTTTAAGTTCATTTGCTACCTTACTCGAACCGATCAACGTAAGCACATTAATTTTGCCCGATTTCATTAACCCTGGCACGATGATATTTCCACGACCATAAATCGTATTTACCACACCCTTCGGAAAACTGGAACGAAAAGCCTCAAGCAAAGGATAATGCAATAAAGTACCGTGCTTAGGTGGTTTGAATAGAAGCGTGTTGCCCATAATCAAAGCTGGTATCAAAGTGGTAAAAGTTTCGTTTAACGGATAGTTAAACGGCCCCATACAAAGTACCACGCCGAGTGGCGAACGACGAACCTGCGCCACAATACCTTGCTCTATTTCAAAACGTGATGATTGCCTGTCGATATCTTTTAATGCGTCAATCGTGGCATAGATATACTCAACAGTACGATCAAATTCTTTCACAGAATCGGCATAAGACTTACCGATTTCCCACATAATCAGTTTAGCAACAATTTCTTTTTGCTCCAACATTTTATGCGTAAAGTTTTCTACGCAGGTAATGCGATCGGCTACGCTCATGGTTGGCCATTGTCCGCGACCGTTATCATAGGCGGCAACAGCAGCATCTAATGCCTCTGTCGATTCTTTTTCGGTACAAACGGGAAAACTGCCAATCCGTTTCCGTTTATAACCTTCTGGAGTTTTGACGCAAACCGGAGAAAAAACCTCATTAAAAGGTCCATTCCAGGTTTTCATCTCCCCGTTAGAAAGGAATTCTTTCTGGTCGATTTCTTCCGCCAGCCTATATTCATCAGGAATCTGGCTTTCTTCAACGAAAATACTTTCGAGGTTTAATGTTGTGCTCAATTTTAGTTATGGTTGTTAGGTTTGTAATTACAAAATCTATAGGTTAAGTATAGATTTTAAGTATTTTTAAGCTGGATCTTTTTTGCAGGATCCAGCTTTTAATTATCTTAGTTCAATCACTTTATATTTAGGAACCAGCGTTTTCATCACGGTCCAGCCGATTAAGTAACACACTGCGCAGATTGAGAAGATGATAAAATAGCCAGCTTCTTCGCCCTTAAAGCCCATAAAAACAATCTGGTTTTTGCCGGTATAATCAAACAATACCCCAGATCCTTTATTAATGATGAAAGATCCGATTCCTCCAGCCATACCACCGATACCAGTAATGGTAGCGATTGCCTTTTTAGGAAACATATCACCTACGGTAGAAAAAATATTTGCAGACCATGCCTGGTGCGCAGCTCCGGCGATACCGATAATGATTACCGGAATCCAGTAAGTAATGTGCCCAAGTGGCTGCGCAGCCAATGCCAACAGTGGAAAGAATGCAAAAATTAACATCGCTCTCATTCTACCTTCATAAGGGTTCATTCCCTTTTTGTCTACAAAATAAGTTGGCAACCATCCACCAATGATGGAAAGCAGCGTAATCATGTAAAGTACAAATAATGGAAGTGCACTCTGCGTAGAATCCATTCCGTAAACAGATTTCAGGTAAGCGGGTGTCCAGAATAAAAAGAACCACCAAACCCCATCAGTCATAAATTTACCAAAGGCGAAAGCCCAGGTTTGTTTGTATTTAAAACAATCAATAAAAGAAACTTTTTCTTTGGTTTCTTCTACATAATCAGCCAGTTTCCGGTCAGCAATCACATCTTGCTGAATGTAGGCCAATTCTTCTGCACTTACTCTTTTATGTAACTCTGGCTTATTATAAACGAAAACCCAAAGGCCCATCCACACAAAACCTAGTGCACCAATAATGATGAAAGCCATTTCCCAGCCATAAGCCTTGGCAATAAATGGAATGGTAATGGGTGCTGCAAGTGCACCTACAGTAGCACCGGCATTGAAAATACTGGTAGCAAAAGCCCTGTCTTTTTTAGGAAAATATTCTGCTGTAGCTTTTATCGCTGCAGGAAAATTCCCCGCCTCACCTACTGCTAAAACAAAGCGTGCGAAAATGAATAAGGTTACACTAACAGAAACCACCATTCCGGTATTATTAATTCCCTCAATAATATCTTTAGCACCTTCGAAACCTACAAACCAGTTTCCGGTAATAATACCAGCAGTTGCAATGCCACAAAAAGCATGTAGGCACGCTCCAACAGACCATACCCCAATTGCCCATAAAAACCCTTTTTTTGTATCGAGTTTATCTACCAAACGACCTGCAAAAAGCATGGAAACAGCATAGAAAATAGAAAACAATGCGGTGATGTTTCCATAATCGTTATTATCCCAATGGAATTCTGGCTTAATAAAATCTGTCCAGGTAAGTGATAATACCTGTCGGTCTAAATAATTTATTGTAGTCGCAAGAAACAGCAGTAAACATATGGTCCATCTGTATTTGCTTGGTTTGGTTTGGCTCATTTCGGGTTGTTGTGGTTAGTTATTTGCTTTGTTGAATCAGGTTTAGTGCCAGTTGTGTATTTTCGAAAAGTTCATCATAAAGGCCTTTACTCATTACATCTTTGCTAATCAATTTGCTTCCCATCCCTACCGCACACACGCCAGATTTAAACCATGTTTTAAGGTTATCTGCATCAATTTCCACGCCTCCTGTTGGCATGAATAACTGGCCTGCAAAAAGGTCTTTAATGGATGAAATAAAATCAGGGCCTAAGATGTTAGCCGGAAATATTTTAATTAACATGGCTTTATGTTCCTGTGCAATGCTAATTTCTGTTGGGGTCATACAGCCAGGAATCCACAACATGCCGATTTTGTTGGCAATTTCTGCAACTGCGGGATTAACGATAGGCGCAACGATAAAATCGGTTCCGGCTTCGATAAATGCATTTGCATCTGCCGGGGTTTTGATTGTGCCGATACCCAGGTAAAGATCTGGCATTTCTGCATCTCTGATTTCCTTAAGCTTTTTAAAGTTTGGCAAAGCCGATTTACCACGGTTGGTATATTCAAAAACGCGAACACCAGCTTTATACAATGTGCGTAATATTTCAACGCTACCTGCTTCGCTGTCCTGGTAAAAAAGTGGCAGCATGCCTTGCTCTAAAATGGCATCTAAAATCTTGTGCTTGTTACTAATCATGATGTATAATTCTTTTTTCAATATCCGATACGGTGCTGGTGGTGGCATCGCTTGGAATGTATAATTTATCGTAAGCTGCTGCGGTAGCGAAATTTAAGGTTTCGGCTACCGAAAGGTGATTATAAAATCCGTAAATCAAACCCGCCATAAAGCAATCACCACTACCTACTTTATCTAAAATTTCTTCAGAAACGTATTCTGGTGAAACGGTTAATCCGTTGTTGCTGTAGATGGCAGTATAGTACCTGATACCTTTTCCATAATCGAAACGAAAGGTATTGGCCACCGCTTTACATGCTGGAAACAAACTTAATATTTCTTTAGAGGTATCAGTTGCCTGTTGCAGTAACGTTTCCTTTGCATAACCTTCAGCTGGCAATAGATCTTCGTGTAACGCAGTGCCCAGCATTTTCTGTGCAGCCCATACATTGCCCATAATCAGCGTACAGTATTTAGCCAGTTCAGGGAGAATATCAATCGGATCTTTACCGTACTTCCAAAGTTTAGCCCGATAGTTCAGATCTAACGAAATGGTGATGTTTCTTTCTGTTGCTGCTTTTAGTGCTTCCAGACAAACATCTGCAACAGATTGGTTAATGGCCGGACAGATGGCACTGAAATGAAACCAGGTAACGCCATCAAAAACCTCGTCCCAGTTAATCTGGCCAACTTTTAAATCCGCATAAGATGAGTTTGCCCTATCGTAGATTACGCCGGCATTCTTTAAGTCTTTTCCCTTTGGAAGGTAATATAACCCAAGGCGATCACCATGAAAAACCATAGGTGAGGTATCAATTTTACGTTCCTGCAGGTAGCCAACCAGATCTGCCGTTACCGAGTTCTCTGGCATGGCAGATAAGTAAGCTGAAGGAACATCCCACAATGCCAAAGCTGTTGCCACGTTAAGTTCTGCACCACCTACATAAAATGGAAGCTTATTTTCCTTTAGCCACTGTCCATCCATATCCGGACAGATGCGTAGCAGGATTTCGCCAAAACTTAAAACTTTTTCTCCCTTTTTTACTAAGGATGATATTTGGTTACTCATTTTTTTGTTTGATCGGGTTCGTTATGATTCGTGAGGACACTTATCATCGATATAATTAATTTGCGAAGCAGTAAATTTGATTGTTTTTTGTGAGTATCAATATTTAGTCAACGCAACTCAGCGCACAGGTCTGTTTGATTAAAATGTAAAGTATTTTTTTGCGTTAAAGTACGAAATATCCTGCACTATTTTGCCTACCCATTCCAAATCGTTAGGTAACTCACCGTTTTCAATGTCTTCACCAAAGAGGTTACAAACTATTCTACGGAAGTACTCATGGCGAGGGAAGGAAAGGAAACTGCGGGAATCAGTCAACATACCAACCAAACGGCTCAAAAGCCCCATATTCGATAAGGCATTTAATTGTTTGATCATGCCGTCTTTCTGATCCAAAAACCACCACGCAGAGCCAAACTGAACTTTTCCGGCGACAGAGCCATCATTAAAATTACCAATCATGGTGGCAATTAGTTCATTGTCAGCAGGGTTTAAATTATAGATAATGGTTTTTGCCAGTTTATCCTGATTATCTAAGCGATTTAGAAATTTGGAAAGCATTCTGGCCTGAGAAAAATCTCCGATAGAATCCCAGCCTGTATCTGGTCCAAGCTGACGCAACATCCTGGCATTGTTGTTACGCAAAGCACCTAAGTGATATTGTTGCACCCAGCCTTTTTCATGGTCCCACTCAGCGAAGTATATCAGCATAGCTGATTTAAATTTCAGGTTTTCCTGGTAAGAGATATCTTGCTTACTTCTTATTTTATCGAATATGGAGTTAATCTCCTCATCGGTATAATCTTCAGCGTAAATTTGTTCTAAACCATGATCTGAAACTGAACAACCATTAGCAGCGAAGTAATCATGCCGGCTTTTGAGCGCATTGATATAATCCTTAAAATTGTGAATGGAATTACCCACAACGCTTTCCAGCTTATCAATATATTCATTTAAACCAGCCACATCATCACTATTCATCGCCTTATCGGGACGGAAAGCAGGTAACATCTTTAATGCTCCACCTTCTTTAGCCAGTTGCTGATGAAAGTTTAAACTATCCAATGGATCATCAGTGGTACAAACCGCTTCTACATTCATTTTTGCCAGTAAACCACGAACGGAATATTCAGGGGTTTTGAGTTTTGCCGAACACTCATCGTAAATTTTACGGGCAGTTTTTCCTGATAATATCTCAGTAATCCCAAAATAACGCTGAAGTTCCAGATGGGTCCAGTGGTATAACGGATTGCGTAAAGTATAAGGAACTGTTTCTGCCCATTTCTCAAATTTCTCGAAATCGGAAGCATCACCGGTGATGTATTTTTCATCAACACCGTTGGCACGCATGGCCCTCCACTTGTAGTGGTCGCCTGCTAACCAAACCTGAGTAATATTTTCAAACTGCGTATTGTTTGCAATTTGCTCCGGAATCAGGTGATTGTGGTAATCAATAATGGGTAATGATTTTGCAAAATCGTGGTAAAGCTTTTCAGCTGTTTTGCTCTGCAAAAGAAAATTCTCGTCTAAGAAAGATTTCATTATTTAAATGCGTTGTAGATCCGGATCCTAAAATCCGGATCTGTTGATATTAATATGATGTAAAGGTTGGTGAGCAACCAACTTTGTGTTTTGTTAATGGTCGGTGAAACAACGACCGTGGGTTCATGTTTTACTTTGCACCCAAGACTCAAGACTTTTGACTAAAGACTCCTGACTAAAGACTCACCCCTCTTTTCCAGGGAATAAAGTCATCCTGATTCAATAACACTGCTTTAGGAATTACCTCACCACTGGCTGCTTTAATGCAATATTCTAAAATGTCTTCGCCCATTTCTTCAATGGTTTTTTCACCTTCGATTACCGGGCCACAGTTGATATCGATAATATCGCCCATCCGTTTTGTTAATGCATTATTGGTAGACACTTTAATGGTTGGGCAAACAGGATTCCCTGTTGGTGTACCCAAACCTGTAGTAAACAAAATCAAAGTGGCGCCAGAAGCGGCTTTTCCGGTGGTTGCTTCTACATCATTACCTGGCGTACAAACAAGATTTAAGCCTGGTTTTGTAGCAGGTTCTGTATAATCCAATACATCTTCTACTGGTGATGTACCACCTTTTTTCGCAGCACCTGTACTCTTAATGGCATCCGTAATTAAACCATCTTTAATATTTCCGGGTGATGGATTCATAAAAAATCCCGAGCCAACATTTTCTGCAGCCTGGTTATAGGCCGTCATCAGTTGAATAAATTTCCGGGCGGCGGTTTCATCTTTTGTACGATCGATTAATTGCTGCTCCGCGCCACAAAGCTCGGGGAATTCGGCTAAAAGAACGGTTCCGCCCAAGGCAACTAATAAATCGGAAGTATAACCTACAGCTGGATTTGCACTGATACCACTAAAACCATCACTACCACCACATTTAACACCCAAAACCAGTTTACTTAAAGGTGCAGGCTGACGTTCTATTTTATTGATCTCTGTTAACCCGATAAAAGTTTTTCTGATTGCTTCTTTTACCAGTTGTTCTTCGCTCTGCGACTGTTGCTGTTCGAAGATAAATAATGGTTTATCAAAATTTGGCGCACGGTGTTTCAAGTCATCCACAAAATCCTGAACCTGTAGATTCTGGCAGCCTAAACTTAAAACAGTAACACCGGCAACATTTGGATGGTCTGCATAAGCGGCTAATAATTTACTTAATACCGAAGCATCCTGACGCGTACCGCCACAACCACCCTGGTGATTTAAAAATTTAATGCCATCTACGTTTTTGAAAATGCGGTTGGCAGCAGGATTAGCCTGGCCAATAGTACTTGCATCTGCTTCTACTAAATCTTCGCCGTTTTTGTAAGCTTCCACCAAATGGTGCGCGTAAGATTTGTATTTATCTGTTACGGCATAACCCAATTCATTGTGCAGGGCCTCTCTGATTACGTCCAGGTTCCGGTTTTCACAAAAAACGGTTGGAATAAACAGCCAGTAATTTGCAGTACCCACGCGGCCATCATTGCGGATGTAACCATTAAAGGTTCGATCAGCAAATTTAGAAACGTCGGGCGCATGCCACTCGTAGTGGTAAGGTCTGAACTCATAAGGATCTGAAGCGTGTTTGGTGTTTTCAGTATCCATCAAGCCGCCTTTCAGGATAAAATGCTGGGCTTTCCCCACTAAAACGCCATACATAATAATATGATCGCCGGCATTCATATCCTGCATAAAAAATTTGTGCTTTGCCTGGATATCATCCTGCAAAACATATTCATGACCATCGTGAATAACTGTTTCGCCTTTCGCTAAATTTTGCAAGGCAACAAGCACGTTATCATTCGGATGGATTTTTAATATTCTAGTAACCATTTTTAAATTGTTCTTTCTGAGTGCAAGTTACTTAAAGTTTCTTTTGCGCCCTTACTTTGTAATTGCTCCACGTAACCTTTCACGGCTGCATTGAAACCAGGGTAATTGTTTAAGTTTTTATCCCAAAGGCGTCGATCTCCCAATGTACTATCTACCACTGTTTCTGGGTTCTGCCAGTAAGTGTAAAGTACTTCTGCAAATTCATCTTGCGCAGGGAAAGTTTTGCCGTTTACAGTTGATACATAATTCTCTCCATCTTTGCTTACGTTCATGAAAACGATATACGCGGCAACACCTAAAGCAGTTAACTGAGGAACTTCATTTTTTAAAGCATAATATTTTCTAATGAGCGGCATGTTGCGCATTAGTAATTTCTGCGTATAATTTAAGGTAATGGCATGCCATTGATGTTCTAAAAAGGGATTGCTAAAACGGTCGATTACACTCTTAGCAAAAGTGATCGCTTCATCTTTAGTGATGTCTTCATTTTCTACCACCGGCGCAATTTCTTCTTGCATCAATTTCAACACATGGTTTGAAAATTCCTCATCGGCCATAGCCTCTTTTACCGTATGGAAACCAGCTAATATGGCTAAGCCGCAGTTAATGGTATGTGTTCCATTGAGTAAACGAAGCTTTAATTCCTTAAACTTATCGATTGAAGGAACGATGAATACGCCTTTATCTGCATTAGCGAAAGATAAAACTTCCTTTACTTTTTCGCTTGCTGATTCTATTGCCCAAAGCCTGAAAGGTTCTGCCATGATCATCAAGCCATCGCTATAGCCTAATTCAGTTTCTATTGCTTGCTGCGCGGCTGCGGGAAGTCTCCCCGGAACAATTCTATCTACAAGGGTTTTACAGAAATGATTTGCTGTTCTAAGCCAGTTTTCGAAATCCCAGCCCAGTTTATTCTGAATAGCGAGATCCAAAACAATCTCTTTTAATTTATCCGCATTATCGCTGATTAATTCTGTCGGTACGATTACCATTCCGCTTTCTTCTGATCCACCAAAAGCTTGATATCTTTCGTATAAGAAAGCCAGAAGTTTGCCTGGGTAAGATTGCGGCAGGCTATCTGTAACCTTATCCTCACTTTTTACAATACCAACTTCTGTGGTGTTAGAAATAACTACCCTCATTTCTGGCTGGTGCGCAGCCTTTAGTATTTCAGCCCACTCGGAAGTGGCAGACAATACCCTGCTGATGGATGAGTTAATGAAATTTTCTTCTACTTCAACACCATCTTCAATCCCCTTTACGCAAAGTGTGTATAAATTATCCTGATCGGCAAAATCATCTACGCCAGCTTTAGAAGTGGTTTTTACAACTACAATTCTACCATTAAAAATCCCCTGGTGATTTGCCTTATCGATAAAATAATCTGGCAAGCCACGTAATAAAACGCCGGTTCCAAATTGGATTACCTTTTCCGGCAATTCCAATATCTCAGCAGTTGGCTTTTGCACCTTATCTCCGCTAATGTTTTTTAAATTTTCTTTGTTTAAAATCATGCTCTTACGATTTCCATCATGTTCAAATCCGATGCAAGCATTAATATACTTGCTGAGGCTGACCATGCTGCGTTAAACTTTATTTTTATTTTCCGTTAGCGGCTAACCACTTCGGATATTCCTTTTCAATTACTTTCTGGCCCCAATTGCCATACCAGGCATAGCCACTTCTGCGCTCCGGGCTTAACTCTTCCAACTTAGATTTGATGGAATTATCACGATCTCCGAAAAGCGGGCAATTCTTATCAAGGTCATAAAACCTGGCCCAGGAAATGCTTGTTGCATCGGGTACTAAAGCCGCTGTTCTTCCTTTTTCCCGATCAAAACGGTAGCCTTGAATTTTATAAGTATCGAACCATTTTACTGCTGCGGCTATTGATTTCTTAATTTCTGGAGATGGATTTTTTAAGTTCATCAGAAAACGAACAATCCCAACTGATTCGCTTGTGGCTAGAGATGCCGGCTCAAAAGCTCTTGCCTTTGCCGGTAACATCGAATCTTTGTCGTACTGTGCCGCCCAAATGGTAAGTACTCCCTTTTGCTTTACCTGAGTTTTTAGAATGCAGTCCGTTCCTTTTGAAATGGCCTTTTCCACTTTTGGAAGATACTTTGGATTTACGACCTCAAAATCATTTTTTCTATTGGCAATGTCTTGCAAAATATTCAGCAGGTTCACCATTGCATCATCATTGTAAGTAATTTCAGATCGATAAAGCGACTTGTCAGGATAATACTGTGGCCATCCCCCGTTATCATACTGGGCTTCCAAAATGTAGTCGATGCCTTTCTCTGCCGCATTCAAGTAGGCTTTATTCTGCGTTTTCTTATACGCTTTCACTAAATAAACTACTTCTCTGCTGGTGGCTTTATTATCGAATGTAGCATGCTTATCCTCTGTAGCCTTAATCTTAGCCAGCAATCCTGGTGTTAAGGCGGCATCATAATTTACGACACTTTTATCTTGCAACTGCTTTGGCCAACCACCATTTCCTAGCTGATAAACTAACATTTTTTCCGCTGTAGAATCAGTGGGCATTTGTGCATAACAAGCGGTAAGCAGCATGCAACAGCAAATGGTTAACGATAATTTAATTCTCATTTTTTGTTAGTTTAATTAACCACAGACGGATACAAATAAACACGGATTATTGACCTCATTTTATCCTTTTTTTTTAATTTATCTGTAGTAGTTTATATTCTATTTCTTCTGCTGACTTCTGTATCTCCGTGGCAACCTTTTTATTTTTTTTATCGTTACTAAATCAACTCACACGAAAGCCTTATTCCTCTTCTTTCCCTATCTTCTGTGTTTCCGTGGCAAACTTTTATTTCTTTTATCACTCCTAAATAAACTCACACGAAAACCTTATTCTTCTTCTTTCCCTATCTTCCGTGTTTCCGTGGCAAACTTTTTATTTCTTTTATCGTTACTAAATCAACTTACACGAAAACCTTATTCCTCTTCTCCCTATCTTCCGTGTTTCCGTGGCAAAATTTTTATTTCTTTTCTCTCAACAAAAAACCGATTTACACGAAACTTTTATTCCCCTTTTTCCGTGACTTCTGTGTTTCCGTGGCTAATTATATTTTATTTCTTCCCCGCAGCCTGCTTAATCAGCCAGTTCACCAAATCATTCGTTGCCTTGAAATTTTCAAATTCCGCAGGCAATTTTCTTCCATCGATATATTCATTGTAAAACCATGGATCCCCAACTGCGAATACTGTTCCTTTACCGTATTTTGCCGTAGCAATAATAACATCACCCTTATCTGTTAATGCCGAAACAGCAGGAGTTTTAGCAACAATCGTAGAAATCTCTTTGATATAGACTTTTTTAGCTGTTTTGAAGATAGAATTTCCAGCAGGAATTTTAATTGCACCTTGCTCAAAATTCGCCCCTTGAACGCGATTACGGCTATCTTCATTAAACTTAATCCCGAAAGATTCTGGCAAAACATTGAATTTGGTCAGTTCACAATTACCTGCATCGTTTAGCAACAATACCAAAACACCACCGGCCTTAACCCATTCGCTAATCTGTTTAGCGTGTGCCGCGTTCATGAAATTAGGATTTGCAGTTTCCTTTTCCGTATCAGGATCTACGATGATATAAATATCGCTTCCCTTAAGATTATCCGCAGTTGGAGCAGCTTTCAAGGTGGATGTTTTTACACCAACGTCATTAAATACTTTGCCCAGCAATGAAAATCCATTGTTATCGTCTTCATCCCACAGGTAATGAAATGGAATTTTATCGCCCGTAGGGCCGGTCATGTACTCATTATTGAAGAAATTATCAACTGTAACAGTCAAACCGTTCCCGGTTTTAGGCAATGCTGCAACTTCCATTTCAGCCGATGCAACAATAAAAGCGCCCACGCCTTTCGGATCGTTTGTAATTACTTTTTCGCTGATATAGTATTCAAAACTTCCATCGCGGTATTTAGGTTTACCACCCAAGCCTGAAACCGAAACAGTTTTCGTCAGGTTTACTCTTTCGTCTCCAGCTTGTTCAATAAATTCTTTCTTTAAGCCTGCATAACCCTTGGTGGCCGCTGCTTTAAACGACTGTGGCAACCAGCCCTTACGAACACCTTTGGCCAGGCCATAAACAAACATACTTGATGCAGAACTTTCCAGGTAATTACCTTTTCGGCTTGACAGATCCATTATATCAAACCAAACGCCAGATTTCGCATCCTGATATTTCACCGCAGCAGTGGCTGTACGGTTCAAAATAGCAACCAATTCTTTTCTTTTAGGATGGTTTTCAGGGAAGTTATCCAACACATCAACCAAGGCCATAATATACCAGCCCATCGCTCTGCCCCAGAAATGTGGAGACAAACCGGTCTTTTTATCAGCCCATTTTTCTTCCCTGCTTTCATCGTACCCATGATACAACAAACCCGTCTTCTGGTCGCGTGCATTTTTCTCCATCCATATAAACTGATTGGCAATGTCATCAAAAGCGACGTCCTTTTTCATCAGCTTGGCATACTCTGCGTAAAATGGTTCGCCCATATATAATCCATCCAACCACATCTGGTTAGGATAAATTTTCTTATGCCAAAACCCACCCTCCTTAGTACGGGGCTGGTTTTGTAACTGATCATATAGTTTATTTGCGGCCAACAAATATTTTTGCTGCCCCGTTACCTTATACAGCAGCAAAAGCGAGCGACCATTCTTAATGTTGTCTATATTAAAATCTTCTGGTTTGTAAGTGCTAATATTCCCTTCCTTATCTAAATAAGCATCCATAGAAGATTGAATGTATTTAAAATATTTTCCATCGCCGGTATTACGCCAAACAGCAGCAGCACCTTCCAGCACAACGCCCATGTCGTAAGTCCATTTCGGACCCTTCGCACCTTTTAAAACTGTTGTATCCTGGAATAATTTTTCCATCGCAGTCAAAGTTAACTGCTCTGAAAGTTTCTTTTGCGCAAAACCAGTAAGGCTTAATGTTGATAATCCCAGACCTACAACTGCGGTATATAAAATTGATCTCTTCATAATTATTTTGAAATCTCTAATGCTTTTTTACTTACTTCGCTAGCGATATTGGTCGCTTTTTTTGCTTTTGAACCGTCGGTTCCACTTACTTTAATTCCTTTAGATTTATCTCCGGCAACGCTGAATAATAATTCAGCACCACTTTTATACTGAAGCTTATCGATGTTAATGTTTGAACTGTTTTGAATATCCACTACAGGATTAGAATTATCCGTAATCACAGTTACATTTTTAAGGGAGATGCCAGTGGCTTCAATAATCTCAATACCTTTTTTCGATTGGATGGTTACATTTTCTAAGTGGATATCTTTGATATTCATTTCCGGTAAACCCCTAAAAAAGATCGCTTTTTCAGCACCATTAGCCACTACATCTTTAATATAAAAGTTGCGAAACTGAGGCGTTTCTTCTGTAACCGGAACCACTACACTTTTAATGGCCTCCCGTTTTTCGCCTGCCAATACAATCGGATCCACTGCTGCATAATACATATCAAAAAGAATGGCTTCACCTGGAATATCAATCATGTTGATGTTATTTACATAGATATTTTCTACAATACCGCCGCGACCACGGGTGGTTTTAAAACGCAAACCAATATCCGTTCCAATGAAGGAACAATCGTAAACCCAAATATTTTTAGCACCACCGCTCATTTCACTTCCAATAACGAAGCCGCCATGTGCATGGTATACCACGTTGTTTCTAACAATTACATTTTCGGTGGGTACGCCACGCTTCCTGCCCGCCTCATCTCTGCCAGATTTGATACAAATACCATCATCACCAACATCAAAAGTGCTGCCTTCTATCAATACGTTTTTACAAGATTCTACATCCACACCATCGCCATTCTGTGCATACCACGGGTTTTTAACCTGAAGATTTCTCAAGGTCAAATCTTCGCAAAGCAAAGGGTGAAGGTTCCAGGCAGGTGAGTTTTGAAAAGTAACACCTTCTAAAAGGATTTTCTTGCAATTGGTTAAAACCAATAGATTCGGACGAAGGAAATCTTTAATATCTTCGTAATCTTTTGCTGTTTTTCCAGGCTCGATTACACCTGCATTTTTGGTATTCGATCCTTTGACAGTTTTCGCTGATGGAAACCACATTTTACCGTCTTCCCGAACAATGCCGCCAGAAGCAACAAGTGTTTTCCACTGCGATTCTGTTAACTTATCCTTTTTAACCATGCGCCATGCACCGCCATTTCCATCGATAATGCCGGTTCCGGTAATGGCAATATTTTCCAGGTCAGTTCCAGAGATTGGGCTTTGGTTTCGCCATGCTGGTCTGCCTTCCCAGTTTCCTTGTACTAATTTATATTGATTAAAATCATCAGTGAACTGGAGAATTGCATCGCGTTTTAAGTGTAAGTTAACATTGCTTTTAAGTTCGATAGGGCCGGTAAGCCATAGTCCTGATGGAATCAAAACCACTCCGCCACCTTTCTGACTTACACTTGCTATGGTTTTATTAATGCTTTCCGTATTTAAAGCCACCCCATCACCTTTAGCACCGAAAGTAATAATACTTGTTGTATCGTTTTTGATTTTAACCTGTTGAATGACTGGTAAACTCACTTTTTGCTGAGCCAAGGCCACACCAGCAGAAGAAATAAGAATACAGGCGAGGGCTATTTTAGATCGGCATAAACTTCCGGAAATATGTTTCATTATTGCGCTGTTAAATTATACTTGGTTATTGTAAAAACAAGTGTACGTTGTTTGGCTTTAAAAGCGAAACTAAATCTATGCAAACGTTGCCGGAAAACTCCGCTAAAAAACAACCAAAAATACAACATAGAAGCCTGTGAATAAGAAACTTAGAGAAGCTATTTTGTTACCGGATTCCATCCATGGAAAACGTTTTCCATAATGTAACTTTTATACTCCTCTTTGCTCAGCTGATGAGACCATTTAACTCTGCTTTTTGGATTGGCGCCTTTTCCTTTACTCTGGTATTCAGCATAGTAAGCGGTTTGTTCATTACTTTCCTTTCCCCAATTGTGCCAGCCTTCGGGGCGGATGAACTCTGGTAATTCACAGTTTAAGAAGGCAACCTTTGCAAATGGCCGCCATGGGCGACCAAGATAAAAACTGTTTGCAGGAGCATCGCCAATGATTTTACAATTGTTAAAAACGTAACCAAATTTAGTGGAGTCAGCTGTAGACGCTGCAGTAATGTATCCCTGTTTTTTGCAAAAGATAGTACAGTTTTCAAACCAGGCGATGGAAGCTCCGAAAATAAAATCTACCGTACCTTCAATATAACAATCTTTATAAAACTGCCTGTTGTTTCCGCCATAGGTATATAGGGTATCCTGAAACCCTAAAAACCTGCAATTAACAAATGTTGATTTATCGCCTCCTGCCCAAACAGCAACAGCCTGCCCCACCGGACCGGAAGAATTTTCGAATGTGATACTTTCAGCAGAAAATCCTTCGCCGTAGATATAAAAGCTCGAGGAACCGGAGGTGCCCTTTTCTTCTCCAAAAACGTTCTTCTTTTGCGCAAAATCATCGTAGGTTAAGATGGTTTCATTTAAACTTTCACCAATTAACCTCACGTTCTTTTTGGAAGCGGCAAGAACCAATTTTTCTTTGTAAATACCCTTCTTTATGAAAATTATCGTCACCTTATTTCTAAAATCCGGTACTGCATGGATCGCTTCCTGTACGGTTTTGAAGTCGCCGCTCCCTTTTGCATCGACCACAAAATCTGGTTTGGCATCAATTGCACTTGCAGTAAATGAGAACGCAACAAACAGCACTAAAATAATAAATTTCATATTGGAATCTGGTTAGGCATAAATTAAAATCGGCCACGTAAAGTATAAACTTAATCACGTAGCCGAGCTTTAACAAATATATGATGAACAATTTTAAACATTAATAATCTCTGCAAAGAATAAACGATCACAATAAAGATCGCAAACGATGTCGGGAACGATTGCACACAATCAACTTGTTCAAAAATAAAAAAAGCCTTAACCTTGTTAGTAAGCAGATTTTGCTTGCTGTGATTCAATTACCAGTTATTTCGAGCGAATAAAACTAACCAGATAGCATTTATAATAATGAAATATTTATTTAACTCAATCCTTATTTTAGGTGTAGCTACCAGCACAATGGCACAACAGGCGCCCGCTAAAAGCTACATTTCGAAAGTATGGGTTGCAGATCAAGGCAATGGAACATTCAAAAATCCTGTTATTAATGCAGATTATTCAGATCCGGATGCCATTCGGGTGGGCGATGATTTTTACATGATTGCTTCTAGTTTTGATGCCATTCCTGGCTTGCCAATTTTGCATTCGAAAGACCTGGTGAACTGGAAAATCATTGGCCATGCCTTAAAACGCCAGCCGCCATTTGAACATTTCGAAAAAACGCAACATGGCAACGGTGTATGGGCGCCTGCCATCAGATACCGCAATGGAGAATTCTATATTTATTATCCTGATCCTGATTTTGGTATTTATTTAACCAAAGCAAAAACGATTACAGGCGAATGGTCTGCCCCCAAATTAGTAGCTGCCGGTAAAGGCCTGATCGATCCTTGTCCGTTTTGGGAGGAAGATGGAAAAGCTTATCTGGCCTATGCTTACGCTGGAAGCAGGGCAGGAATTAAAAGTGTATTAGCGGTAATGCCGCTCACTCCCGATGGTACAAAAGCAACCGAAACCGGGAGAATAGTTTATGACGGACATGAACTTGACCCAACGATAGAAGGGCCAAAAGTTTATAAACGAAATGGCTACTATTATCTGTTTGCCCCGGCTGGTGGTGTTTCTACAGGCTGGCAACTGATTTTAAGAAGCAAAAATATCTATGGCCCTTATGAGAGAAAGGTGGCGATGGATCAGGGAAAATCTACTGTAAACGGACCCCACCAGGGCGCTTGGGTAAACACCCAAACGGGTGAAGACTGGTTTCTTCATTTTCAGGATAAGGATGCTTACGGGAGAGTGGTGCATTTGCAACCCATGAAGTGGATAAACGACTGGCCTGTTATTGGAAGTGATAAAGACGGCGATGGTATTGGAGAACCCGTAACAACTTATAAAAAACCGAACGTTGGTAAGCAATACCCGACTGTTACTCCGGTTGAAAGTGATGAATTTGGCACCGCGAGCCTGGGTTTGCAATGGCAGTGGCAAGCTAATCCGCAGCCAACATGGCTTTTTACAGATGCCAGCAAAGGCGTTTTAAAACTTTATACTGCTAAAAGCCCTGAAGAAGCAAAGAACCTTTGGGATGTACCCAACTTACTGATGCAAAAATTTCCAGCAGATGCGTTTTCTGTAACTACGAAGGTTAATTTCAAGCCAAACCCAAAGTTAGAAAATGAGAAAACAGGTATCGTGATAATGGGAAGAAGCTATGCGCAGCTCAGTATCCAAAGTAAAAAAGATGGGTTTTATCTGATGTATGGTGTTTGCCAGGCTGCCGATAAGGGGAAAGCGGAAAACGAAAAAGAAATTGCAAAGCTAAGATCTGGAAATATTCAGTTTAGGGTAAGCGTTTCCAACGGTGCGAAATGCCAGTTTAGTTACAGCGAAGACGGGCTTAATTTCAATAAAGTTGGAGAAGAATTTCAGGCAACAGCAGGACAATGGATTGGCGCAAAAGTAGGCTTATTTGCCCTTAGAGATACGCAAACAAATGATGCTGGCGTAGCCGAGTACGATTGGTTCAGAATTGAAAAGTTAAAATAAAAAGCGCATATGAAAAAATATAATCAGCTTTTTTTCTTTGCAGGATTAATGGTTTTAACCATGTCCTTCATGTTCAGACGTGAGCCCGTTAAAGTTTACCTTATTGGTGATTCTACGGTTGCAGATTATGCACTGGAAGAAAATTACATGGAAAAACGGTATCCTATAATGGGCTGGGGACAGGTGTTTCAGCAGTTTCTTTCGAAAGATAGTTTAAAAAACCTAAACCGCTTAATTACCGGAGATAGCGCTCTGGTAGTAGATAGGGCTAAAGGTGGAAGAAGTACCCGCTCATTTTTTGAGGAAGGCCGATGGAAAGAAATTTTATTAACGTTAAAGAAAGACGACCTCGTGTTAATCCAGTTCGGACATAACGATGCGGCTAAAGATAAACCGGAACGTTATGTAGATATTCCCGGTTATAAAGATTTTCTTCGCATGTATGTGAAGGAAAGTAGAGAAAAGGGCGCAAAACCTGTTTTAATTACTCCGGTAACCAGAAACTATCCCTGGAAAGAAGGAAAACTCGGCAGTGCACATAGCGAATATCCACAAGCTGTTATAGACGTTGCGAAGGAATTAAATGTTCCGGTAATTGATTTAACCACAATTTCTGCGGCATTTTTTACTTCAAAAGGAAATGATTTCGTAACTAAAAATTACTTCATGAATTTAGATTCCGGCAAATACGTTGCTTATCCAAAGGGACAGAAAGACAACACACATTTTCAGCCGGATGGGGCAAAAGAGATTGCACGCTTAGTTTATGAAGGCTTGAAAAAGATCAATAAATCTTACAAATAACCATCAATAGGATGTGAAATTCAATACGCATCCCATTGATGATTAAATAAACTAGCTAACCATTAATTTCGTTGTAATGGCAATCCTGTTCCAAGCATTGATGGTAATTATGGCCATGATGATTTGTGCTAATTCTTGCTCCTCAAAGAGCCCGGCCGCTTTATGGTAAGTTACATCTGAAACATGATTTGAGATTAAAGTAACTTCTTCCGTTAAAGCTAAAACTGCCATTTCTTTTTCCGTAAACAGGGTGGTTTCCCGCCAGGCGTTTAAAACGTACAGCCGCTGTTCGGTTTCACCCAGTTTACGGGCATCTGCAGCATGCAGATTTAAGCAGAAACCACAACCGTTAATTTGCGAAGCCCTCATCTTGATCAACTCTAAAAGAATTGGGTCTATTTTACTGGCTGATAAATATTTCTCTAGACCATACATCGCCTGATAAGCGGCAGGTTCTACATTTTGAATGTTCAATCTACTTTCCATTTTCTTGTTTTTGATTACAACATAAAGGTCTGCAGTACTGAGCGCAAAAAACTTAATCTGGTTTAAGAAATGAAAACGGGTTAATTTATTTTTTCGCCCTGATTTTACTTAAAAACTCCGGCGTAAAACCCAGATATGATGCAAGCATATATTGAGGTACACGCTGCACAAATGCAGGAAATAGCTTATTAAAATTGGTATATCTTTCTTCGGCCGTTTGGCTATATAAATATTTGATTCTGATTTGTGAAGCCTGATGCAGTTTTTGGAAAATCAGCCTGAAATATTTTTCCAGTTTCGGCACCTTTTCCAACAGCTTTTCATAATCCTGATTTGTGATGGCGATGACTTCAGTTATTTCTGCAGCCTGAATAAAAAAATCAGATGGCTGTTGAAACAAGAAACTGGAAAAATCTGAAATCCACCAGTTTTCAATCGCAAATTGAGTAGTTTGCTCTGCACCTTTCACATCGATAAAATACAACCTTAAACAGCCTTTTACAACAAAATAATTCATCCTGCAGGTTTGCCCTTGCTCCAGCAAAAAGGCCTTCTTTTTAAATGACGACGACTGCAGAAAGGGAACCAGAATTTCCTGTTCATCTTCACTCAACGTGACAAACTTGTTAATGTGGTTAAAAAGTGGCTGATGCATTTCAGGCTAAAATAAGAATAAAGCTTGCCAATCATCTCCAGGTTCGAATTTTAGAGTGAAAAGGACGAGGCTATTCACTACATGTCTGCAGATTTTAAGATATCACTGGCATAGTTACCCCAATCTTTTAAAGCACTTTTCAAAATATCACTCAATTGCTTTTTAGTTACTGGCTTTCCTTTAGAGGGTACTTTTAATTGTGCATCGGTAACTTCAACATCACTTACTTTGGTGGCAAACCACGTAATGTGTTCACGCGGTAAGGCTACGCCTAATATCATTCCCGGCAAGCCGCTAAAAGTTTCCGGACCACCAGATACCGGAATCGTTTCTGAATAAAAAGCAACAACATAGATCGAATCCATAATTAAAGCATTAGCTCTCCGGCAGTCGTATCCTGCAATGGTCCTGAACTCGTCTGTTATTTTCCAGTTTATTTTGCGAATGGAATCTTTAACCAAATAAGTCTCTTCGTAAATTGATTTCTGATTAATGCTTGTTTCGGTTTTCAGGTTCGTTAAAATGATATTACTTTGCTTTGCAGAGCCAAAACTATTCAGCCAGTTGTTGGTGGCATTATCATCAGGTATAGGATTAAAAAAAGTTTGATTATTTTTAAAAACCAGTTCACTTTTCAAGGTTTTAAACTGTGGATTGTTTTTTTGATACTGTTCCAAAGCCTGCGTACTCCAAATGTTATCTGGGTATTTTTTCGCCTGATCCTTGAGCAGGGCGTAAGCATTTATCTTCTTTTCAAATTCTATAACGCCCTGGTTTACAAAACGGGCATTTTGTGCCTTTGCATAGCTTATCGTGCAAACCAGCAGCAGTATGGCATATCTTAATTTCATTATAATACGGTTAAAAAGGTCAATTTTAGATTGTTGTTTACGATCATCAAGCAATTGAAAATACAGCTTATTTCTGAGGTGCGCCACCGCCCATCTTGTTAAAATCCCAAACCAGTGAGAACATAAAATAACGGTTAATGTTGTTATAACTGGTTTGTGTAATCATATTAGAAAATGAAGATCTTCTGAAACCACGATTCTGATTAAATAAATCATTGCCACGAACCGTGAATTTCAAGTCTTCATTTTTAAAAAATGCCTTAGTAATGGCTGCATTGATGATGATTTGCTCAAAGCTGGTATCAAACGCCGGTGATTTAGGCGTATAGGTATATTCTCCGTCTGCCCTAAGTTTTATTTTCTTTGGTAAGGTAAATCCAAAGCCCCCATAACCAGAGGCGCCCCATCCTTTGTTTGCACGTTCTTTTTGAAGAGATGCAACCTGTGAATTATAGCTTGGTCCAAAGCTGAAATAAAATTCGCTCTTATCTTTATACCTGTTCATCTCAAGCGTTGGATTAAAGCGAATAGACTCAATCTGATTTAATTCAAAAACATCGCTTAACTGACTTTTTACATAGCTGTAATTAGTACTGCCACCTGCATTTAAGCCTAAACCAATACTGGTATCAAAAAGAAATTTAACTTTTCTGTTGATACCTCCATAAAAATTGAAGTTAATTGGCGTGTTATCAATGAGGTTAACAGATCTGGCTATTGTTTTCCCCAAGGCATCAGTTTCTGTACTGCTTACAATTGCTTTGTTTGTAAAACCGAAATTACCATTCAGGTAGATTGATTGCTGACTTAAAACTTTGTACGAATTGTAGTTTATACCGAAGCGGCTATTAAATGATGGAGCCAAATCAGGATTACCCAAGGGTTGGTATAAGGGGTTATCATTTACCCTCACTGGCTGTAACTGGTCTACGCTTGGCTGGGTAGTATTACCGTTATAACTTATTCTGAATGATTTTTGAGCAGAAAACTTGTACAAATAGCTGGCTTGCGGTAACCAGTTCACAAAGCTCCTTTTATAACTTTGATTAGATAATTGTTCCAGTTGATCAAATCTTACCGCACTTACTTTGCTACCAAAGTTCACTGTTGTTTTCAGCTTTTTATAATTGAAAACTGCTCCACCCTGGTTAACATATTGCGTAGCTTTGAAATCGTTACTAAACTCTCTATCCAGAATATCGTAATTTCCTGGTGTTGATTGGTTAAATGATTTTCTATCTGATCGACTGTCATTAATGCCAAAGCCATAGTTGAGAACCAAAGCCATTGATTTGGTTATAGGTTCGTTATAAGTGAAGTTGGTGCTCAACACAGAATTTCTGGTTACGTTTTTCTTCAACTGGTCAGTCACTTCCTGCCTTAAAAACACACTGGATTCATCGTAATAGTTAACTTCTGAAAACAAGAAACCATCGGTACTTACCTCATTTAATCGCTGACTGATGTTTATTGAATAGTTTCGTCCCAATTTTTTCAGTTTTTTGGTGTAAAAAGCGGAGATGTTAAAGCTTTGTTCTTTACCATCATTGCTGTTCCGCTGTTCATTGGTGTTCAGTAAAGAATCATTTCCACGCAAGCCTCTACTCAGTAAACTGGAGGTATTATCGCTGTTCTTAAGCATTCCATCTACAGCAACTTTTAGATTGCTCGTGGTATCTAATTTGATGGTATAGGTTGCATCAATTTTTTGCCTGAATACATTTCTATCTGAGCTTTCGTCGGTATTGGTATTGATAATGCCATCAGGTAAATTATTTTGACTAATGGTATTTTTGATCGTGTTGATACCCAGTGATCCTAACTTATAGTTGGTGTTAATGGTTTCTTTATCATTATTCCATTTGTTATCATAGTGCGCTCCCCCTGTTAGCGCTTTAGGAATCCCTTCCCCATAATAATTACCATTTTCTAATTCGTCACCGCTTCCATAACTAAACCACATACTTCCATCGTCGCCCATTTGCATGTTATCGCCTCCGGCATTTAGTTTATTGTTGTCCTGCCAGCTTAAACCTGTGGTACCATTATTACTGGCGGTACCGTAAACTGAAAACTTTTGTTTGGCTTTGAAACGGTTAAACAGTGCCTGGCCCTGGTAAAAATCGCCGGTACCATAACCTCCGTCAACTTTCCCAAAATAGCCACTCTTTTTATCTTCTTTAAGTTTAATATTAATGGTTTGTGTTTTCTGCCCATCGTCTACCCCTGTAAATGCAGCCTGATCGCTTGATTTTTCGTAAAGCTGTACTTTATCTACCATATCTGCCCGAAGGTTTTTGGTCACCAAGGTAGGATCATCTCCAAAAAACTCCTCCCCATCTACCAACACCTTTGGTACTGTTTTTCCCTGCGCCGTAATTTTTCCATCTTTATCTACCTGAATTCCGGGGAGCTTCTTCAATAGATCTTCCACTTTATCATTAGGCTGAATGCTGTAGCTTGATGCGTTAAACTCTGTGGTATCTCCTTTAATTTTGATCGCCGCCCGTTCTCCTTTAATAATTACATCGGCTAAAAGTTTAGCCATCCCGGTGAGGTTAATCTTTCCAAAATCTTTTACCTGGGAGGTAGAATCTAAGGTAAACTTATCTACAAAATCGGCATATTTCGGATACGAAACCAAAAGAATAAATTTTCCATTTTTGATCCCGTTAATTTCGAAGGATCCATTCTCGGCAGATCTGGCAAATTTTACCAGTGTAGAATCTTTCGCGTTTAGTACGGCAATGGTTGCATTGGAGAGGATTGAGGTAGAGGCTGTGTCAATGGTTCGGCCCTTAATCTGGTGAATGTTTTGTGCCTTTAAAGCGGACATCCCAAGAACCAGAAAGCACAAAGAGAGGAGCGTTCGTTTCATAATAAATGATTAGTTTCGAGTCACAATATAAAACTAATAGCTTAGTTAAAAAAGCCTTTAACGCTTTTTAACAATTTCATAACTTGAGCCGCTAAAAAGTTAAAAAATTTATCTTTAAAAAAATTTAAAAGCATGAAACTACCATCTTTACAGCACCTTTATAATGGTTTAATATTGGTAATCAAACGTTTTCCCATCCAGTTTTTATTCATCATCATTGCCACAATCTGCTGGGCCTATTACATTAACATTAATAAATATGATAATGATTCCATTGCTCATATTCAACTGATCAACTTTTTAATTAAAGCAATTTTCATCAGCAATCTCGGCCTCACACTCACGCTGGCATTAGATTTATTGGCAGAGAAAAAACAATTTAAACCACAGAAAAAATGGTTAATCAGAATATTTGCCGTCTTATTCTGCATTTTGCTCTTCTTTTTGCTCAATCCCGAAGACAATTTTTCTGATCAGTTGCGAATTGCTTTGCTGGCATTTGCTTTTCATTTATTTGTGGCTTTCTCGCCATTTATGGATCAGGGTCACATTAATGGTTTCTGGCAGTTTAATAAAGTGTTGTTTCTGCGTTTTCTAACGGCAGCCCTTTATTCTGCGGTATTATATGGGGGTTTAGCGATTGCACTTGTTGCTATTGATGGCTTATTCAATGTAGATATTCGCTGGCAAACTTACTTAACTGTTTTTGCCATAATAGCTGCAGGTTTCAGTCCGATTTTCTTTCTGGCCGGCGTACCACAAAGCTTTGCGGAATTGGACGAAGATAGCGCTTACCCTAAGGGATTAAAGATCTTCACGCAGTTTGTGCTCATTCCCCTAATGACCATCTATCTGGCAATTTTACTTTTCTACGAAATCAAAATCATCCTCATCTGGTCATTACCAAAAGGGCTGGTTTCAAGTTTAATTATTGGTTATGCCGTTTTTGGAATTCTTTCTCTATTGTTAATTTATCCCATGAAAGATAAAGAAGGTAATAGCTGGATAAAACTCTTCTCCCGTTTCTTTTATATCATGTTGGTACCACTAATTGTTCTACTTCTTCTGGCAGTATGGAAACGTATTGCCCCATATGGCATTACAGAAAGCCGCTATATTTTAGTGATTATCGCCCTGTGGCTTACCGGTATCACCTCATATTTCCTATTCAGTAAAAAAGATAACATTAAAGTCATTCCAATCAGCCTGGCACTGATCACAATCCTTGCGGTGTATGGCCCTCAAAGTGCAATTGGCCTCTCCAGGTATTCTCAATTAAGTAGGTTAAAAAAAATATTTAATTCAAAATCAACACAAGACCTGGCAGAAAAACCAATGATTGTCAGGTATCTGGTATCAAGGCATGGCCTAAGTGCGCTGCAGGATTTCACTAAAAAAGACTTGAAGCAAGTAGAAAACACAATTAAGAATAAAAACCTTCGGTATGCGAAGGCGAATGCATCGATAGATTCTGCTTTTTCTATTTTAAAGGTTAGCGACGAAAATAGCATAAACAGTAGATCCGAATATTCTTTTACCAATTCAAGTCAAGAGTTTTTCAACATCAAAGGTTACGACTATTTCTTCAGTATCAACAGCTATGAGGATGTAGAAAAAACTTTTGATGGTTTAAAGATCAAAGCTGATCGCATAAATGATCAGAAAATGGTTGTAATCACGCTTGCTGGAAAGGATAAAATTACTGTCGATATTTCAGAAATTTTTGATCGTGCTGTGGTATTGGCAGATAAAAATAAATTAAAGCCTACCAAAAATATCAGGGAATTCATTGTGCCTGAAAAGGAACTGAGCTTTTCGAAGGTTATTAATCGTTATCAATTTACCTACGTGATTGAAAGTATCAGAGGATATGTTAGCAAGGGTAAGTCACGCGATGGATGGCTCAATGTAGAAGCACATCTGCTGATTAAGAAATTGTAATTAAACAAGCAAGCTGGCATGCAAGAGCAATTTACTATGATGCTGTTATTTAGTAAAAAAGGGTTACTAACTTTTAAAAAGTTAGTAACCCTTAACAACTTTCTTCGTTGCTCAAATTGATTAGTTTTCGATTGTAATATGAAATTGGATATAACTTGCCTTATCACCAAACCATTTGATACATTGTGTAAGACTGAACATTAATCATTATTTTAAAATTACCAAATTCAAAAAGTTGGTAACTTTAACTATTACTCCTCCTACAAGTCAAATTTGATGCCCTGCGCCAATGGTAAAGTATTGGAATAATTAATGGTATTGGTCTGCCTGCGCATATATGCTCTCCATGCGTCAGACCCACTTTCTCTCCCTCCGCCGGTTTCTTTTTCGCCACCAAATGCTCCTCCAATTTCTGCTCCGGAAGTACCAATATTTACATTCGCAATTCCACAGTCAGAACCTTTGACAGATAAAAATAATTCTGCCTCTCGCAGGTTTAATGTCATTATTGCCGACGACAAACCTTGCGGTACACCATTTTGCAAAGCGATGGCTTCATCCAGGGTTTTATATTTAATCAGGTATAAAATCGGCGCAAAAGTTTCATGTTGTACAATCTTGAAATCGTTTTTTACCTCGGCAATGCAAGGTTTTACGTAACATCCGCTTTGATAATGATCGCCTGTTAACACGCCGCCTTCCACAACAAATTTTCCACCTTCCGTTTTACACTTCTGAATGGAATCAAGATAGGCAGAAACAGCATGCTGATCAATCAGCGGACCAACATGATTATTTTGATCCAATGGATCGCCAATGCGCAATTGATCATAAGCTTTCACCAGTTTTTCTTTAAAAGCATCATAAACACTTTCCTGGATAATCAGTCTTCTGGTTGATGTACACCGCTGACCAGCCGTACCTACCGCACCAAAAACAGCACCAATTAAACTCATATCTAAATCAGCGTGTTCAGAAATAATAATTGCATTATTGCCGCCTAATTCCAGCAGGGTTTTACCCAAACGGGCACCAACAACCGCAGCCACTTCCTTTCCCATCCGGGTAGAGCCTGTTGCAGAAATCAGGGGCACGCGGTTATCCCTGGTTATCACTTCCCCCACTACCCTATCGCCTAAAATCAAACTACAAACACCTTCGGAGACATCATTCGCTTTAAAAACTTGGGCAATGATGTGCTGACAAGCAACTGCTGTTAAAGGTGTCTTTTCTGAAGGTTTCCAGATACAGACATTCCCACAAACTAAAGCTAAAGCCGCATTCCAGCTCCAAACGGCAACCGGAAAATTAAAAGCTGAAATAATCCCCACGATTCCTAAGGGATGCCACTGCTCATACATGCGGTGATTCGGGCGCTCACTATGCATGGTTAAACCATATAGCTGGCGCGATAAACCCACTGCAAAATCGCAGATATCAATCATCTCCTGTACCTCACCAAAACCTTCTTGCAGGCTTTTTCCCATTTCGTAAGAAACCAACGTCCCTAAAGCATCTTTATTTGCGCGTAAAGCGTCGCCAAACTGGCGTACAATATCACCCCGCTTTGGTGCGGGAACGGTACGCCATTCTGCAAATGCAGCTTGCGCCGCTTCTACTATCTTGTTATAATCTTCTGTAGTGGCCACTTTTGTGGAAGCGATCAGCTTTCCATCTACAGGAGAAAAACTTTCCAGCGATTCTGCATTTGCGTCTCCGCCCCAAATACTTCCCGTACTAAAAGCCGCATTATTGGCTTTTACACCCAATTGATCCAAAATGGATTGAATATCTGTATTCATATAGCTAACGATTTACACAAAAAAACAAAAAATTAAAGGAAAGCGGTACATTTGAGTCGTTACTTTATCAGAATAATTTAGATGTTGTTTTAAAGCTAACTAACTTATATAATCATAGAAAATGAATAGAAAATTCCTTACCTGTAGCGCCTTATTGCTCTCCATTCTTGTGGTTGGCCATGTCTCGGCTCAGGAAAAATCTGCTGAAAAACCCGAAAACCTGGCTATCTATCGGGTTACACCAACCAAAGTAAACGATCTGGTTCATACCAAACTGGATGTATCTTTCGATTACGCAAAGCGATATTTAAACGGCAAAGAATGGGTAACCCTTAAGCCGCATTTCTATCCTACAGATTCCCTCACGCTGGATGCACAAGGAATGGATATCAAAACAGTTGCTTTAGTGGGGACAAAAGGAAATACACCTTTAAAATACGTTTACAATGACAACAAGTTATTGATCACCCTAAATAAAAAATACACAAACGCAGAGAAGTATACCATTTACATTGCATACACGGCAAAGCCTGATGAATTAAAAGTAAAAGGTAGTGCCGCGATTACAGATGCAAAAGGTTTATATTTTATTAATCCGGATGGAACAGACAAAGATAAGCCTACCCAGATCTGGACTCAGGGAGAAACAGAATCTTCTTCTGCCTGGTTCCCAACCATAGATAAACCAGATCAGAAAACCACACAGGAAATTTCGATGACTGTTAAATCGAAATATACGACCTTATCTAACGGCAAACTGGTGAACCAAAAGCCAAATGCTGATGGTACCAGAACAGATACCTGGAAAATGGAGTTACCACACTCGCCATATTTATTTATGATGGCTATTGGCGATTTCAAAATCACAAAAGATACGTACAAAGGCAAAGAAGTAAATTATTACCTGGAGCCAAAGTTTGCGCCTTATGCCAAACAAATTTTCGGCAAAACGCCCGAAATGATGAAATTTTATAGTGAGACCCTGGGCTTGGATTACCCCTGGAATAAATATGCACAGGTAGTAGCCAGAGATTATGTTTCAGGCGCGATGGAAAATACGACGGCCACTTTACATGGTGAGCAAATTCAAAAAACTGATCGCGAATTGTTAGATGGAAACGAGGAAGGAACTATTGCCCACGAGCTTTTCCATCAATGGTTTGGCGATTATGTAACAGCAGAATCTTGGTCTAACTTAACCATGAACGAATCTTTTGCTACGTTTGGCGAAGTGATCTGGCATGGGCATGATGCTGGTAGGGATGCTGAAGATAAATCCCGTTACGAAAAATTGCAATCCTACATCAGTTCTACGAAAAATGGTGAAAGTCCGGTGTTAGCCCGTTTCCATTATGCAGATAAGGAAGATATGTTTGATAATGTGAGTTATGCAAAAGGATCTGTTATTTTATATGCGTTGAAAAATGAAATGGGCGATGCTGCTTTCTATAAGTCGCTGAACAAATATTTAACCACCAATGCATTCAAAAATGGGGAAACGCATCAATTGAGATTGGCAATGGAAGAGGTTACTGGCAAAGATTGGAGTCCATATTTTAACCAATGGTATTATAATGGTGGTCACCCGATTTTAGCCGTAGATTATGGATACTCTGGTGGCAAAGCAACCATTAAAGTGAAACAGACTCAGGATTCTGCTGTGCAAACATTCACCTTACCCGTTAAAGTTGATATTTATGCTGGTGGAAAGAAGATCAGTAAAGAAATACTAATTAACAGCCGTGAGCAAACGTTTTCTTTTGACGTAAGTTCTAAACCTGACTTAATTGATTTTGATGTGGATAAGATCATTGTTGGGGAATTGAACGATAATAAAGTTGCAGAGAATTATTATTTTCAATATAAAAATGCACCCACCTATGCCAACAGAATTGAAGCGATACAATTCATTATGCAAAGTAAAGCAAAGAGCGGTCAACAAGTTTTACTTGCAGGCTTGAAAGATCCTTCTGGAGATCTACGTGCATTAAGTATTGATGGATTGAACCTTGAAGATGCACAAATTAAGGCTGCGGCATTACCTGTCTTATTGCAACTGGCGAACACTGAAAAAGATACAGAAGTGAGAGCTGCAGCCATTTCAAAACTGGCAGAAACCGGCGATCAAGCCTATAAAAATTTATTGGTAGCCAGTACAAAAGACAGGTCTTACCGTGTTATTGCAGCAGGAATTAGCGGACTGGCAAAACTGGCTCCGCAGGAAAGTTTAACTGCTTTGGCCACTTTGGATCAGGATACTAAATCTCATATTGCACCATCAATCGCTACGCTTTATATCAGCGACCCAAAAGATGAGCATGAAGATTTTTATGCCAACATCGCTACAAAAGGAAACCGAAATGAAGTTTTCGCCATAATTGGTCAATATTTTCAATACTTACGGGCCAACACCAACCCAGCGGTAACCGAAAAAGGTCTTCAAAATATTAACAGTGCAATCGAAAGATTGAAACTGCAAGCTTACTTAAACAAACAACTTTCTACCGCTTACGAAGCAACTGCGCAAGGCAAATCAACGCAGGCAAAATCGGCAAATGGAGAAGTAAAAGCAAACCTGAACAAGCAAGCTGAATTATTTAAAAAAGCAGCAGCAGATTTAGGAAAAGAATAATCGGCATAATACCTATCCAAACAAAGAGGCCCGCTATAAATAGTCGGGCCTCTTGTTGTATTAAGCTAATTTTAATAGATTATCTTGGCGAAACGTAAGTTAACGTATCTGTGGCCGATCTTGCTGCCGGACTTGCTCCCCATTTAAAGGAAAGATAAAAAGTTTTGGTAGCTGGATCATAACGGTTATCATAAGCAGGGTCATTTGCTAAACTTGCATTTGCAGTGCTTTTCATGGTTACTTTATTCGTGGCAGGATTCACATTAATGGTTAATCCATCAATACCACCAGCTCCACTTCCAGTTTTCCAAACCTGAGAAAAGTTCAATGCCGCGGCTCCATTACTAGATAGATCTTGCGTGAAACCTTTGAAGAAGCCAGCTAGACCATCAGTATCACCTTCTCTAAAAACATATCCTTTCAAACTATATTTTCCATCGTACTTATTTCTGACTGCAACCTTAATGACCACTGAACCAAACTTCTTGCTGATCACTTCTCCTGATGCATCCGTTATGGTTACCGGAAGACCATAAGCAACTGCCGGATCCAATAATGTACTGATCAATTTAACAGGTACCTGAACCCTTCGCTGATTAGCTGGGATGATAATCGATACCGGCATAGTAAAAGCACTGGGTGGTACTATGGTTAAAGCTGGATCTGAAGCATGGGCAGCATTGTAAGCTGCAAGCGCTGCCGGATCTACAGAAAGCGTAACTTTAATATCTGTAGATCTCGTATTTGCTGCGGCGTAATTGATATAGTAAATGTAATCACTTGGTGTATCTTGTTGAATCAGTGAAGTAGTAAGTGAATTTATACCGCCATCACCAACTGGAGAACCCACAGGAATTTCTACAACAGGCGTTGTGGCAGAAAAATCAGGCTGTTCATTTTTGTTTTTTAAACAAGAAGATAAACTTATTACGCAGAGTGCAGCAACAAGCCCGTTAAATATATTTGTATTTTTCATCGTTTTACTTGATTTATTTGACATCCCAAAATATTCTGGAAGTAAACTGGTTAATTGTACCCTCTGCAACTACGTTAGTTGCATTGGTGTTATACTCCCTTTGTGGATATAACATTCTTACCGGAATCTTCCTGGTAGTTACTGTAGAAGCGATAGAAATTGGCATATCTGCAGGCAATTCCAAACGTCTGTAATCAGTCCAGGCTTCGATAGCATTTGTACCATTCATGGCGGCCCATTTCTGTTTAATAATTAACGCTATTTTATCTGAGTTTTGAGTCCAGTTCGCCACATCCTGATCAGTTAGATAAGTTGTTGCATCTGCCTCTGATAAGCCCAGGTATACAAAATTCGCTTTTACGGCGGCTTCATAATTGCTTTGCGCACTACTGGTTAAATAGCCTCTTTGTGCAGCTTCGGCCTGTAAGAACAAACTTTCAAAATCTGTGATAATGGGCTGGGGCTGATCGTATGATTTCAACACCCCTTTTCCAATACTGGATACGGTTACAATTGTTTGATCAAAGTTTACCTCCTGACCCCAAACTAAACTCACGTAGGTACTTCCTGCACCATCATTAACGGTATTGTAAAGTTTACCTAATCTCGGATCGTCGTTATCCTCTAAGAAATTCAAACCATAAGAGCTGGCTAACATATAACCATGTGATGCAGTTCTTGTGCCATCTACGCCGTAACCATAAACGGCCCAGAATGGATTTTGCTTACCTGCAGTATTTAAATAACCAGGGTTGTTAAATACGCCTTCGCCTGTTCCGATATACCCAAATCCATTCGCTGTAATCTTGGCGATTTCATCTTTGATGTATTGCGCTCTTCCAGGAATTTCAGACTGTCTTAGCAAGATCCTCAACTTTAACGTATTGGCAAATTTACCCCATTTTTGTACGCTTCCTTTTGTGTAAATATCGGCAGTTGCATCAGCAGGACTAACCGTTGCTGCTTTGAATAAATTAGTTGCGGTATCAAGTTGCTTTGCTAAATCCTCATAAATATCTTGCGCTTTATCATATTTCGGATTCAAGAAAGCAACAGACTTTGATGCCTGAGTATAAGGCACATTACCATAGAAATCTACCAAATACTGATAATCCCATGCTTTCATGGTTTTGGCTACGGCTACGAAAAAGGTCTGCCCTGTTGCTTTACTTTGCGTTTCTAAATAATTGTAATCATTTAAATTATCATAAAGATTGGCCCAAAGTACAGTAGATCCGCTCCAGTTAGTGGTAAAGTTATAAGAGCGCTCCTCGTACCAGCCCGAAACGCCTCCGGGTGTCATCCAATAGTTCATCCATAATGCAGCAAAACTGTAAAAAACAGAACTACCTGTTGTGTAAGCGGCTGTATTATTTAGTGCTCCAGTTAACACTAGCGCTGGTTTAACCACTGTAGCATTATTTGGATTATCATTAATATCTAAAAACCCCTTTTTACAAGCACCCAACAATAGTATTGCTGACACCGTAAATACATATATTAATTTCTTTTTCATCTCTTGTTCTTTAATTATTAAAAGCCAATTGTTGCCGTAAAACCGTAAATACGTGTTGGCGGCGTTTGGTTTAAGTTGTTTACACCTTGCGCATTTCCTGTTCCAATGTTAATCTCCGGATCGGTATAGATGTTGTCGCTCGGTCTGAACATAAACAGATTCCTTCCAATCAAAGCAATGCTTGCATTTTTGATAAATTTAGCTTTGCTCTGTAGCCATTGCGTTGGTACCTGGTAAGCAAGTGAAAGCTCTCTTATTTTCCAAAAGGCCGCGCTCATTACATAATTCGAAGCAGTGTTTGTACGGATTCCATCCGACCAAAATGAGCCATTGCCCTGTATTGTTGTTGTATTTGTATTTGGCACATACACACCTGGAGAAGTTTCGATCACCGAGTTTGGATAAATAAAACGCTCACGTCCTGCCTGAGCAGATGTGTAACTAATCCCCGCGAAATCAAGCGTGCTGGCAAAACTGTTGTAGAAAACGTTGCCGCTGCGGTATTCCGCTACGCCCGATAAAGTGAAATTCTTAAACGTGAAGCTGGTATTAATACCAAGGACACTGCTAGGATTAGTTTGTCCGAAATCTTTATTTATTGGATTAGACAATGGCAAACCGGTATTCGCATCAACAATCACGCGTCCGTCAGGAGCGGTTTGATAACTACTTACCTGTAATGAAGGGAAACTCTGACCAACTACGATATAGTTATTATCACCAATACCCAATTGGTTTTGACCTTGATACAGTGATAAAACTTTATTGGTATTATAAGAATAATTTACCCCAACATTCCACCTGAATCCATTTGAAAAACCGATAACCGGAGCCGCATTTAAGCTAAACTCAATTCCTTTATTTTCCCCTTCACCCGTATTGATAATTGCACTGGTGTAACCCGTTGTACCAGATAAGTCTATCCCATTGATAATTTCCTGATCTTTGGTGTTTTGCAGATATGCAGAAGTTTCTAAAGTGATGCGGTTATTTAGAAAACCGATGTCAAAACCAATCTCTTTTGATATCGTTTGCTCTGGCTTTAAGTTAGGATCGTAAACTATATTATCGATGGAATAACCTGCGGTGCTGCCATATGGAAAGTTCCCTGCCGGATTGATGGTAGAAACCAAGCGGTATGGATCAATTTGAACGGCATATACCTTTGAAATACCACCGCGTACCTTTAGGTTACTAATTACTTTACTTTCTTTTAATGCAGGAATAGCATCGGTAAGAGTTAACGCCGCATCAATTGCTGGATAGAAGAACGAACGGTTACTTTGCGATAATCTGGAATCCCAGTCATTTCTTCCGGATACATGGAGGGTTAAGTAATCATTATAAGTAGCGGTGATATCTCCAAACACACCTAGCTGACGAGAGTTGCGCTCTGTTTCAGAACCTACAATCTCCCCCGTACGGTTATTGATGTTAAACAAGTTATCCACTACTAAATTAGAACCCGACTGGATCATATATTTATAGTTCTTCTGGATTACCTGCGCACCACCAATAACAGTAAATTTAAATTGATTAATCGTTTTAGTAGCTGTAGCAAGAAAATCGCCTGTATATCTGCTTTCAAATTCATTATAGTCTCCTACTGATGACCTAACGTATTGTGTAGCCGCCGCCGCCTTGCCAGAATCATGTGCAAAATCTGAGTAGGTATAAGCATAGTTCTTATTTTTACCCTGCGTATTTTTACTACTGAATCCGCCTCTGGCCAATAAACTTAACCAATCAACTGGTTTATAAGTGAAGGATAGATTACCCAACAAATCATCTCTTCTTTCATTGTTGCGATACTGCTGTAAACCAAAGTAAGGGCTGCTGTAATAATCATTATAGTAATCGTTAGGGTTGCCATATTTAGAATTTAGATCACTATACTCCGTCAGCGGAACATTACCAGGCGTATTAATTACATTATTATAAACCTGGTTTGTACTCTTATCATAGTTTCGCTGGGTGTAATTAAATGAATAATCTGCAAAAAACTTGTCTAACTTTCGGGTTCCATTAATTCGAATAGCCGTTCTGTTTGATTTATCGCCTGGCACATAGCCTTTACTGTTTACCCTTTGCAAGTTAATGTAGGTTGTTCCGCTTTCATTTCCTCCGGAATAGGTCAAATCATTTTGCTCATCAATTCCTGTTTCAAAGAAATTTTCTTTCTCTCCGTCTTTGTAAGTGTAAGGAACCATTTGGTAGGTACCATCTTCCAGTATTCTTCCTAATGGTCTGATGCTGCCATCAAAACGCTCTCCAAAAGTTTGATTCTCGAAAGGGGTATATAATCCAAAACCAAAATCATCTTGTGTGGTACCACCACCAAATTCCGTTTGCTCTTTGGGAAAATAGCTTAAACGATTTAGTAAAGTGGAATTAGTAAAGCTTATGCTTCCTCCTTCAGCAGATCCCCTCTTGGTACTTACAATGATTACACCATTCGATGCATCTGATCCGTAAAGTGCTGCAGCATTTGCACCTTTCAAAATATTTACATTCTCAATATCGTTCGGGTTAATTGAATTTAGCTGACCCAAGGGCACGATGATACCATCTAAAACCAAGAGTGCCTGGTTATTTCCGGTGAAAGACCGGTTACCACGCAATACAACCCTAACCTGATCGCCGGCATCAATCTGGTTGTTGGCCTGATTAATCTGTAAGCCGGCAACCTTACCTGATAGACCTGTTGCAAGATTGGTTGGCCTGCTAGAGGTTAACGCTTTACCAGTTACCTGTTGTGTAGCATAACCAATTTCTTTTGGCTTACGTTTGATACCCAAAGCGGTAGAAATCGTAACCTCGCTTAAACTTTTTGAATCCGCTTCTAAGGCTACATTGAGATTTGATTGCGAACCAACGGTAATTTCCTTTGCTACAAACCCTATAAATGAGAATTGTAACACTTCATTTGTACCAACATTGATTATAAATTTTCCATCAGATCCGGTGGAAACGGCTTTTTTTGTGTCCTTCACACGGACACTTACACCTGGAAGAGGCAGTCCATCGCTAGATGCAACCACTTTCCCAGTAACATTTTTACTTTGAGCATCTGCCTGAATAATGCTGCAAAATAAAAACATGAATAAACACAGTACGAGTTTTTTCATAGTTCTTCAAGTTTGTTTTTAGTTAATAATTCCCGAATTACAGTTTTTTATTCCATTAAATCAAAAAAAAATAGACTTATCTTAAAAATACTCTAAATTGCACTTAGAATACAACTAAAATGTTTTAGCAAATTAGAGTTTTTAGCATATCATTAATCAAAAAACTACCTATTTTAGCTTTTTTTTGAGTTTGTTTTGATTTTTAATTGAGATAAATACGCCGTAAGAAAGAAACTAAATGAAACAACAGGCTTTCATTAAAATTTTACTAAAAAATATGAAAAAAATTATCCTGTATCTGATCTTCTCTGCGTTAATAACGTCTTCCCTGGCTCAAAATGTTACAGTAGGATTGGGAGGGAAACCACTTTTAAAGTCTGTCGTAAAAAGCAATATCCAAGGGAGTCCTTATTTTAACAGCCGTCTTACCAGTGGCAAAATAAAAACTGCCGATCAACAAGAGTTTGAAGTAAAGAATTTAAGGTATAATCTGGAAACGCAACAACTGGAATACACTGAAAACTCCAATATATATGCTGTTCAGGATGCTATTCAATCATTTATACTTACAGATTCGCTCGGAAAACTAAATGAGTTTCATCTGTTAAAATCAGGAAGTACAACTGGCTTTTACAAAATAATTGCGAATGGTAACCCAGCACTTCTGAAACAATACTCAATGAGCAAAGAGTCGGTTCAGGATTGGTATACAAAAAAGACATTGGAGAAACTCGTGCACCACGATCAATATTTTACCAATAAAGCTGGAGTGATTCAAAAACTTATTCCTTCGGCTAAGAGCCTAAGCAAGATCATGGCCGATAAAGAAGCGGAAGTAATTACAATGATTAAAAGTGAACAATTGAATCCAAAGCATGAAGATGATCTTATTAAAATTTTTAACTTCTATAATTCTTTAAAATAGCTAAGTCTTAAATCACCTCACTCCATAACCAAGATTAAACAACATTTATCTAATACTTTTCAACCAAAATAACGGTCTGATTTTCCTGACTCCTGCATTACCTTAGTCTCAGATAATTATATTATTTTTGTTAAAGAAGGGAAAGAGAACCGCGATGTTGAAAAAATCTGTTGATTATCCACACATTAGAATCACAATAATAAGCTTTATTTTCAGCCATTTACATCGCTTTAAACAATGAGTGTTAATAATTATTTGTACAACGGATAATTTAAATTGTTAAACTTATATTGTATTTTTCTGCCAATTGGCACGGTTCTTTAATTTAATTGTATATGGAAGAAGAATTCTTTTTTGAATCCAACGAAGACGCACAACGTTCAGTAGAACGCTACGAAGAGATGATCCGCAATCAAGATCAATACTTTTTCGACGCCGGTGCCTTCGAGTATATTGTAGATTTTTACATTGAAAAAAATGATCCGGTAAAGGCTTTGCAAGTGGTAGATTACGCAGTGAATCAACATCCCTATGCAACCGTATTTTTAATAAAACAGGCACATCTTTATATCTTAACAAACGATCATGACAAGGCTTTTCTTGCATTGCAGAAAGCCGAATTACTGGAACCATCAGAACCAGACATCTATTTGCTGCGCGGCAACATCTTTCAAAACACCGAACGCTATAGTGAGGCTTTAGAAAATTATGAAAAAGCTTTAGGCCTGGCCGAAAGTACAGACGAAATACTTTTGCAAATGGCTTACGTGTATCAAAGCATGGGCGATTATGAAAGTGCCATCACTTATATCAAGCTGAGTTTAGAACAGAATATGGAAAATCAGGATGGCCTTTACGAATTGGCTTTCTGTTATGATGTACTGGATAAACAGGAAGAAAGCATCAAATTTTATCAGCAGTATATTGATACTGATCCTTATTCTTATGCCGCCTGGTATAACCTTGGAAATAGTTTTCACAAGTTAAACCTTTTTGAAAAGGCCATTGATGCTTACGATTATGCTATCCTAATTAAGGAAGATTTTAGCTCTGCTTACTTCAATAAAGGAAACGCGTTGGTACAGCTGGATAAATATGACGAGGCCATCGACGTTTATAAACAAACCTTTGAGTATGAACAACCCAATGCAGACACTTATTGTGCGATTGGCGAGTGTTACGAAAAATTAGAGAAAATGGACGAAGCCCGTTCATATTATAAGAAATCGGTAAAAATGGATCCGAAAATGGCAGATGCCTGGTTCGGAATCGGAGTGACTTTAAACCACGAGGAACGCTATTTTGAATCGTTGCACTTCTATAAAAAGGCAATCGATTTGGAAGCTGAAAATCCTGATTTCTGGTTTGCCATGGCAGATGCCTATTATAAACTCGGTCAGATTGATGAATCGATCAATGCTTACGAGAAAGTTTTAGAGTATAACCCATTGGATATCGAAGCCTGGTTAGATTTTAGTACGGTCTTGTACGAACAGGGGAAATTGCTGGAAGCATCGGAAACGATGGCGGAGGCGATAAAAAATAATCCTGAGGCAGCCGAGCTTTATTACCGCATGGTAGCTTACCTGTTTGCTTTGGGAAATTATGCAGATGCCCTGGGCTTTTTAGAAACGGCGTTAACAACTGACCCTGATAAACATTATATCTTGTTCGAGTATTTGCCTCAATTGCAGGATAACAGCGCCATTATCAACGTTATTAACCGATATATTCGGTAAAAGCCTTTTGAGAAAAATTTAACAAATAAATCTGAAAATTTTTTTCACTTTTGTACGCATATGAATTACCCATTATTAAACGTTCCTGAACGTCCTGCTAAACCACGCCAGAAAGGCCTTACAATGGTTATGGATAAAGGATTAAGCCTGCGCCAGGTGGAAGATTTTATTGAAGTTGCCGGCGTACATACAGATATCGTAAAATTAGGTTGGGCTACATCTCACGTTACACCAAACCTTAAAGAAAAATTAGCTTTATATAGAAGTGCTGGTATTCCTACCTATTTCGGAGGAACATTGTTCGAAGCCTTCATCATCCGCGATCAGTTCTCTGATTATCAACGTATCTTAGACCAATATGGAATGGAATACGCAGAAGTTTCTGATGGTTCTATTGAAATTGAACACGATCTGAAATGTGGTTACATCACCGAATTGGCAAAACAGGTTACTGTAATTTCCGAAGTTGGCAGTAAAGATGCAGCTAAAATATTTGCACCATATAAATGGATCAAGTTAATGAAAGCAGAAATCGAAGCTGGTGCATGGAAAGTAATCGCTGAAGCACGTGAAGGTGGTAATGTAGGTATTTATCGTGGTAGCGGTGAAGTTCGCGAAGGTTTGGTTGATGAAATATTAACACAAATACCCGAAGAAACGATTATTTGGGAAGCACCACAAAAAGAACAACAGGTTTGGTTTATTAAACTAATCGGCACAAATGTAAACCTGGGCAACATCGCTCCGGCAGAAGTTATTCCATTAGAAACCATCCGTTTAGGCTTAAGAGGCGATACATTCGACTACTTCTTAAACCAGACAAAATAAAAACATTGACCTTGCGAGGCAAAAAGCAATTTTAAATCAAACAGATTTACGCCAGATTGCTTTTTGCCTCGCTTTGACGTAAATACGCTATGAAAACTTACGGCCTAATCGGATTTCCGCTATCTCATTCTTTTTCTAAAAAGTATTTCACAGAAAAATTCACCAACGAAGGCATCGCTGATCATCAGTATGAGCTTTACGCCATCGAGAATATTAAGTCCCTTCCTGATTTATTGACCAACAACGAATCCATCAGCGGCTTAAACGTAACCATCCCACATAAAGTAAGTATTTTACCTTTCTTAAATGAAATTGACGAAGCCGCAGAAAAAATAGGCGCAGTAAATTGCGTCTGCGTAAAGCGTTTTCAAGGCGAAACTTATCTAAAAGGATTTAACACTGATGCTTATGGTTTCCTAAAATCGCTCCATCCGCTATTGCAACCACAACATACCAGAGCCCTTATTTTTGGGGATGGTGGAGCTGCAAAAGCGGTTAAGTATGTACTGGAAAAACTAGGTATTGAATTCAAGGTGGTGGTGAGGAAGCCCACCGAAAATGCCATCTTGTATGCAGAATTAACCCCGGAAATCCTGTCCAGCCATAAGTTACTGATTAATACTACCCCGCTGGGAATGTCGCCAAATGTAGATACTTATCCGGAAATAGATTATTCACAAATTACCGATCAGCACCTGGCTTACGATTTAGTATATAATCCACTGGAAACTGCCTTTCTTACCAAGGCAGCCGCAAATGGAGCAATTATTAAAAATGGCCTTGAAATGTTGCATCAGCAAGCTGAAAAAGCTTGGGCAATATGGAATAACTAGCTTATTCTATATTAAGCGAAGAGAAAGGTCAAGAAATTTAGCACAATGAAATTAAAACATATCATCTTCTTTCACTTTTTTCTCCTTCTGGGTTTTTCGGCTTGCCAGAACAATGACTATAGTCCAAAACCAAAAGCTTATTATCGGATCGAATATCCTAAAAAATCCTATCAAGCACTTTCAGCGTCCGTACCTTTCAGCTTTAATTACCCTAAATATGCCAATTTGGAGAAAGATGAAAGCCGTGATGCTCAAAAAAACTGGTACAACCTTCATTTCAAACAGTTCAACGGATACCTTCACTTAACCTATTATGACGTTTCTGGCAAGGGTGAATATGAAGATATGGTTGAAGATGCCAGAAAATTAGCATTTAAACATACAATTAAAGCAAGCGCAATCGATCAAAAAGTGATTAACTATCCCGATCGGAAAGTTTATGGAATTTATTACGCCATTGAAGGCAATACCGCTTCTTCTGTTCAGTTTTTTTTAACAGATAGCACCAAACATTATTTCAGGGGAGCATTATACTTTAATGAGCGCCCACAATATGATTCGATTGCACCAGTAATCAATTTTATTAAAAAAGACATTGATACCTTAATCTCTACCTTCAGGTGGAAAAACCAATAACATCATGATTACCGTAAAAACTTTGACATTTAATGCCTATAGCGAGAATACATATATTTTATTCGATGAAACTAAAGAATGTGTAATCATAGACCCTGGGATGTACGATGGCCATGAGCAAAACGAATTGGTTACTTTCATTAAAGATAATGAGCTTAAGCCGGTTCTATTGTTGAATACGCACTGTCACCTCGACCATGTGTTTGGAAATAAATTCGTATTCGATACTTATGGCTTGAAACCTCAGTTTCATGAAGGAGAACTCGTGGTATTAAATGCAGTTCCAGGATATGCGCCAGCAATGGGCTTTACCAAATACCAGATTTCCCCACTTCCGGAAACCTTTTTAACAGAAGCTGACACTATAAAATTCGGAAATAGTACACTTTCTATCATTTTTGCCCCTGGTCATTCACCCGCCCATTTATGCTTCTACAGCGAGACAGACCATACGTTAATGGGTGGCGATGTGTTGTTTCAGGGAAGTATTGGCAGAACCGATCTTCCAGGCGGAAATCATGAGCAATTAATTCAAAACATTTCACAGCGCCTTTTCGTTCTACCTGATGAAACAACAGTCTATCCTGGCCATGGTCCGGCAACAACTATTGGTTACGAGAAAAAACATAACCCATTTTTCTAATGCAAGTGAAAAAATTAGTGTAGATAGTGTGCAAGTCATGCACAATTTTCTAGCTCATATTTTCCAACTTACATTTTAACTATCTTTACTGCTGTGAATACGCCCCTATATATCGCAAAACGTTATTTGTTTGCAAAAAAGTCTACTAATGCCATCAACCTGATATCCGGAATATCTATGGTTGGGGTGATGGTGGGCAGCGCGGCGTTAATCATTATTCTTTCGGTATTCAATGGTCTTGAAACGGTTGTATTAGGGCTTTTTGATACCATGACGCCAGAGCTGGTTATTGTACCTGCAAAAGGAAAAACCTTCGATCCCAATACACAGTACTTTGCTTCCCTTCAAAAAAATAAGGCAGTCTTTTCTTACACCGAGGTATTGCAAGAAAATGCCTTGCTTAAATATAACCAAAAACAGGCCGTTGGAATGGTAAAGGGTGTAAGTTTAGCTTATTTAAAAAACAGCAAGCTAGACAGCTCCATTAGAGAAGGGCATTTCACGTTGCAAAATAAAAGTGGCTTTACCGCGGTAATCGGCTCTGCCTTGCAAAGTCAGCTCACTGTAAATACACTTGATCCATTTACTGAGCTGGAAATTTTTTCACCAAAGAAAACAATCGCGGTAAATAGCTTAAATCCAACCGAAGACTTTGTAAATAAAAGCATTAGAGTGAGTGGTGTATTTGAAGTGCAACAGGAGTTTGATAATGGAATTATTGTTCCACTGGCGTTCGCAAGAGATTTGCTGGGAGAAGAAAAAAACGTATCTACTATAGAACTTAACCTTCAGGCCGGCACAGATGTAGATCGTTTCAAAGAAGAGGTGGCTACGAATCTTGGGGAGGGCTTCGAAGTACGCAACCGGGCAGAACAAAACCGATCGCTTTACCATATCTTAAATACAGAGAAATGGGCCGTTTATATCATTCTTACTTTCATCTTAATCATCGCGATCTTCAATATCATTGGTTCTTTAACCATGCTGGTAATTGATAAAGTAAAAGACATTGCCATTTTGAGCAGCCTTGGCGCGAGCAAAAAACTGATTAAACGCATCTTTTTATTTGAAGGCATGATGATTACCATGTCTGGATGCATATTAGGACTTATAATTGGATTGATTTTCTATTTTATTCAGCACAATTATGGTATCATTAAAATGGGCGAGGCGAACTTATTAATGGATTCTTATCCAATCGGACTTAAATGGAAAGACTATGTTTTAGTCTTTGTAACCGTTGGGTTTTTCTCATTTTTGGCATCAGCTTTGTCATCAAATTTAAGTGTAAAAAAGATAGACCAAATTAATCAAACGATATAGGGATGAAGTTAGTTAAACAAGCATTTGTATTTGTTGTGCTCCTTGGAGTGGCTGTTACAGCTTGTAATAGGAAAGAAAAGGCCGAGGCAGAAGAAAGTAATGTTAAAACGGTTAAAGGGCTATACAGCTTTGGTCCGGAAATGAAATCATTTACCATGTGTGATGACGGACGTGAATATTGGGTGGCAGACAGCGTTAAAAACCTGGAGCTTTCTTACAGTAACCTTAATTTCGAGAAACCATACGAACCTGTTTATGTGGAGCTGGAAGGTTATTTTGCAAAATCTGATACCTCTGCGGTTTCAGCAGACTTTGACTCTACCTTAGTTGTAACAAAGGTTTTAAAGATTAGTAAAGAAATTCCTGATGGGCCTTGCGCTCAATAATTGACTCACTTTCATTTGTTAGTCCGGAAATTTTTTCCGGAAGTTTATATCTATGGATTTCTAATCCATCACCACAACTCGATTAGTCTAGGTTGATTTGGCGTATTAAGCTTGGAGGATTAAGACTCCTCAGGAAGATAAGCCTGAATTATAAATCCAGACTAACTTACGTTCGTTAAGCCAGAAATTTTTTCCGAACGTTTATATCTATGGATTTCCAATCCCTCACCACAAATCTATTAATCTAGCTTGGTTTGGTGTATTAGGCTTGGAGGATTAAAAATCCTCAGCAAGATGAGCCTGGACTATAAATCCGGACTAACTATCGTTCGTTAGTCCGGAAATTTTCAGGATTTTATATCTATGGATTTTCAATCCATCACCACAATTCGATTAATCTAACTTGGTTTGGCGTATTAAACTCGGAGGATTAAAAATCCTAAGGAAGGTAAGCCCGTATTATAAATCCATACTAACTTGCGTTCGTTAGTCCAGAAAATTTTTCCGGATGTTTATAACTATGGATTTCCAATCCATCACCACAAATCTATTAATCTAGCTTGGTTTGATGTATTAGGCTTGGAGGATTAAAAATCCTCAGCAAGATGAGCCTGGATTATAAATCCAGACTAACTAGCGTTCGTTAGTCCGGAAATTTTTTCCGGACGTTTATAACTATGGATTTCCAATCCATCACCACAACTTGATTAATCTAGCTTGATTTGGCGTATTAAGCTTGGAGAATTACAAATCTTCAGGAAGATAAGTCTGGATTTTAAATCCAGACTAACTAGCGGTTGTTGGTCCGGAAATTTTTTCCGGACGTTTATATCTATGGGATTTCCAATCCATCACCACAACTCGATTAATCTAGCTTGGTTTGGCAGTATTAAGCTTGGAGGATTAAAAATCCTCAGGAACATAAGCCTGGATTATAAATCCAGACTAACTAGCGGTTGTACAAAAAAAGGTCGAATCAAAACAAATGATTCGACCTTTTTTACAGCGAATACATACTACCAGTAAATACCGTAAAGTGCAACCAATAAACCAACAATGATTAAAGCACCAACTGCAAAGCCTGGTGTTGTTTTAAACATGCTGGAATCGATTTCAAGTCCTTTTGGATTCGCAACACCTTTTCTATTTTCAGTTAAGCTGATTAACACCATTCCTAGAATACAGAATACAAATACAATTCCCATTCTATCTAAGAAAGGAATTTCATAAATACCTGCTGCCGTTTTAACAGAGAAGCCTATTCCCGATAAGAAAGAAAGATCCATCATTCCTGGCAGGAACTTTAACAATAACGACAACCCGAAACCACCAATTGTAGCGAATAAAGCCGCATTTGATGTAGATCTTTTCCAGAAGAAACCCAGGATAAACATAGCAAAGATACCTGGAGATACGAAACCTGTATATTCCTGAATATATTGGAAACCACCTTTTTTATCAATTCCTAAGTGAGGTGCAATTAATACACCTAAAACCATTGCCACTACAACTGCAATCTTACCTGTAAATACCAGGTCTTTTTCAGATGCATCTGTTTTTAAAACTTTTTTATAAATATCCAAAGTAAAAATGGTGGCGATACTATTTGCCTTACCTGCTAATGAGGCCACAACCGCAGCTGTTAATGCTGCGAAGGATAAACCTTTCAATCCTGCAGGTAATAGGTTTAACAAAACCGGATAAGCACGATCTGGATTTACAGAACCACCCTGCATCATTTCAGATTGAAAAGCACCATCTTTATATAATACATAAGCTGCAATACCCGGAAGCACCACTATAATTGGCATTAATAACTTCAAAAATGCAGCGAAAAGCAAACCTCCACGGGCTGTTTTCAAATCTGCTCCTAAAGCACGTTGAGTGATGTATTGGTTACAACCCCAATAGTTTAAGTTCACAATCCACATACCACCAATAAGTACGCTTAATCCTGGTAAATCGATATAATTTTCGTTTTCAGGCTTCAAAATCATATGAAAATGCTCTGATGCCTTTGAACTCATCAGGCTGTAACCTTCTAAAACACCTGAGGTTCCATAATGTGTAGATACAAGATTCAAGGCCAGATAAGTAGTTGCTAAACCGCCTAAAATCAAGAAAAATACCTGAATAACATCCGTATAACCAATTACCTTCATCCCACCAAGTGTAATTAAAATGGCGAATGCAGCGATGGCATACATACAGAACGTTAAATCGAAACCCGAGATACTACTTACGGCCAGTGCACCCAAATACAAGATAGAGGTTAAGTTAACCACTACATATAATAATAACCAGAACACGGCCATAATCATTGCTACAGTACCATTATACCGCTGATGCAGGAACTGAGGCATGGTTGCAATTTTATTCTTGAGGTATACCGGAATAAAGAACACCGCAACAATTACAAGGGTTAATCCGCCCATCCACTCGTAGGTAGCAATGGCTAAACCCATTTTGAAGCCAGATCCGCTCATCCCGATAAACTGCTCTGCAGATATGTTTGAGGCAATTAAAGAGGCGCCGATAGCCCACCAGGTAAGTGATCCTTCTGCTAAAAAGTAATCTTTAGAACCTGTGGATGCAGATTTTTTCTTATTGTAGATGTAAAGACCATAGGCTGCTACAATAACGAAGTAGATTGCAAATACAATGTAATCCTTCGTGTCCAGTAAGTTTTGTTTCATTGAATGATAAAAGGTTATTTGGTTTAGAAATCTAAATGTAGTAAAATCATAAATCAATATTCACATTTTTTTAAACAAAAAACGTTAAAAAGACGCTTATTAATCTATGATCTTACTAAAACATTTGATTTAGATGTATCTGTTAATCAGATTTTCAAGATATTCCTGTCTGCCGCTTCTCACTTCTGGCTCACCATTTTCAGCAGCGTAATTTCTCAAATCTTCCAGACTAAGCTTTCCTTGTTCAAATTCTGCACCTTTACCGCTATCGAAAGAAGCATAGCGTTCGGTCCTTACTTTTTTGTAATCAGATTTTTGAAGAATGGCATCTGCAGTAATTAAGGCACGGGCAAAAATATCCATACCGCCTACATGAGCATAGAACAAGTCTTTTGGATCAGTAGAGTTTCTGCGGATCTTGGCATCGAAATTTACACCTCCACCCTGAAGGCCTCCGCCTTCTAAAATGATCAACATCGATTCTGTCAATTCATTAATATCGTTTGGAAATTGATCAGTGTCCCAGCCGTTTTGATAATCGCCTCGATTGGCATCAATTGAACCCAGTAAACCACTATCAACAGCAACCTGTAGTTCATGTTGGAAAGTGTGGCCAGCTAAAGTAGCGTGATTCACTTCCAGGTTTAATTTGAAATCATTCAATAAATCATATTGTTGCAAGAAACCTTTCACTGTGGCCGCATCATAATCATATTGGTGCTTAGAAGGCTCACATGGTTTAGGTTCGATGAAGAAGGTTCCTTTAAAGCCCTGTTTACGGGCATAATCTTTCGCTGTGTGTAAAAATTGCGCCAGGTGCTCTTGCTCCCGTTTCATGTTCGTGTTTAGCAGGCTCATATAGCCTTCTCTTCCACCCCAGAACACATAGTTTTCTCCACCTAAAGCAATTGTAGCATCCAATGCAGCTTTAACTTGTGCAGCACCGTGTGCCAGCACTTTAAAATCCGGATTAGTAGATGCACCGTTCATGTAACGCTCATGGCTAAATAGATTCGCCGTACCCCAAAGCAACTTCACACCACTATCTGCCTGCTTTTGTTTAGCATATTCTACTAGCGTTTGAAGTCTGTTTTCGTTTTCTGCAACATTATTTCCATAATCAACCACGTCTACATCATGGAAACAATAGTATGGCAATTGCATTTTAGTAATAAATTCAAATGCAGCATCCATTTTATCTTTGGCTCTTTCAATGGCATCTTTCTTTTCATCCCATGGGAAAACATGCGTTGCACCACCAAAAGGATCTGCACCATTGCCATTAAACGAATGCCAGTAAGCACATGCAAACTTAAAATGCTCGTTCATCGTCTTCCCAGCCACTACTCTATCCGCATCATACCACCGGAAAGCTAATGGATTATCACTTTCCAGACCTTCGAATTTTACCTGATCTATCCCTTTAAAAAATTCTTTTTCTCCTGTTACTACGTTTTTCATTGTACTCTTATTTTTCGGTTCTGTTTATAATAATTTGATTAATATTTCTTTCCATTCCTGGTAAATCGGTTCGTATTGTTCCGAGTGCTGCGGAGTTAAAGTTTTGATGGCCTGATGTTGTGTAAAAGCATCTTCAGCATTTTCAAAAATTCCGGCACCTATTCCTGCACCCAAAGCCGCACCTACACTTCCATCATTTTCATAAAGTTCTACCGGAATACCCGTTACATCTACAAAAGTCTGCGCAAATACCTCACTTAAAAATAGATTGGCCCTACCTGCCCGAATAACTTTTGGTTGCATGCCATTTTCCCTTAGAATATCTAAACCGTACCTGAACGAAAAAGCAATCCCTTCTTGTACTGCCCTGAAAATATCTGCTTGCTGATGCACATTTAAATCGATGCCGATTAATTGACCACCAGTGAATTTATTGTTCAGCATTCTTTCTGCTCCATTTCCGAAAGGCAAAACTTTAAGCCCTTTACTGCCTATTGGCGATGTTGCAGCCAATTTGTTGAGTGCAGGATAAGTCGCATCTGGCGCAAACGTGTGTTTTGCCCAACGATACATACTTCCTGTTCCGTTAATGCAAAGCAATACGCCCGTGTGTTTCTTTTCTTTAGTATAAGTTACGTGAGCAAAGGTATTTACCCGTGATTGCTGATCGTAGGTTAACTCATCACTTACGCCATAAATTACACCCGAAGTGCCTGCTGTTGCAGCAACTTCACCAGGTTCGAATACATTAAGCGACAAGGCATTGTTGGGCTGATCGCCAGATTTATAAGAAACCGGAATGCCCGCTATTAGACCAAGCAAACCTGCAACTTCATTACTTACCGTTCCATGTGATGAAAAGAGTGGCTTAACGTCTGGGATCAATTTTTCATCAAAACCATAATATTGCATTAGGTCTCTTGAAATTTTATCATTTTTAAAATCCCAGAAAATACCCTCCGATAATGCCGGAATACTGGTGGTGATGTTTCCAGTTAATTTCATGGCGATATAATCTCCGGGCAACATGATTTTATCAATCTGGCTATAAGTAGCTGGTTCATTTTCTTTTACCCAGGCCAGCTTTGATGCGGTGAAGTTTCCGGGAGAATTTAGTAAGTGAGAAAGCGACTTTTCATGCCCGATAGCATCGAAAGCGGCTTCACCAAGTTCTACTGCACGACTATCGCACCAAATAATGCTGTCTCTTAACACGTTTTGTGCCTGATCCACTACTACTAAACCGTGCATTTGGTAAGCAATACCTATCGCTTTAATTTCTTTCGGATTAAAACCTGTGGTCGTATTGAGTTTTAAAATTGCTTGTTGTACATTTTCCCACCATTCTGCCGGCGACTGTTCTGCCCAACCCTTTTTTACAGCTTTAATTTCTGTTTCCTGATCTGGATATTGAACGGTAGCCACACACTTTCGGGTTTCAGCATCTACTGCTGCAACCTTGATGGAGGAAGTGCCAATATCTATCCCTAATAAATACATTCGTTTATAATTAATTTAAATATCTGGTTATGCAAACGGTTGCATAAAGTTAACCGGAAAAATTTTAATCGCAAATTTTTTTGCTTTTATTAATGATTTTTAACAAAGAATAAATCCAACTAATCGGCTAAGGGCGATTCGAAATTGAAAAATATTGCCTTTACAGGTGATCGATTAAATAATTATCGATTTTTCACTATTTTGGTCAAAAGTATTTAGCTATGCAACAAATATCCTGGGATGATTTCGAAAAGGTTGAACTTAGAGTTGGAACTATTGTAGAAGCTTCTGAGTTTCCCGAAGCCAGACGTCCCGCTTATAAGTTAAGGGTAGACTTTGGCGAATTTGGGATCAAGACGAGCAGTGCCCAAATCACTAAACATTATAGCCTTGAAGAGTTGGCGGGCAAACAGATTATAGGCGTAATCAATTTTCCTAAAAAACAGATTGGCAAGTTTATGTCTGAGTTTTTAGTGACTGGCGTTGCCGATGAGAATGGTGATATTGTGCTATCTGCTGTTGAGCGCAAAGTACCCAACGGCACTAAACTTATTTAGGCGAACGTACGGCGTGTTATGCACAACCCGTTGGATCTAGCCCTGATTGGAATGGCAGCGCCCGTTTTTTTTCTAATCGGGACTAAAATGGAAAGCAGGAAGGAACCCTGGAGAGAGGCACTACTGTTCCGCTCCAAATCCATTGAAGTCAGCTTGAAAGATTGTCTATATTTGCGTCATGAGTTTTTATAATTTCGAAGAAACGAATCCCGAGGAAGAAGATATCCACTATATGAAGCTGGCTTTGGAAGAGGCTAAAAAGGCATTGGCAGAAGATGAAATTCCGATCGGTGCAATTGTAGTGAGCAAAAACAGGATCATTGGACGTGGCTATAATTTAACAGAGCGCTTTAATGATGTTACCGCTCATGCAGAAATGCAGGCCTTTACCTCCGCAGCGCAAACCATTGGAGGAAAATACCTTAAAGATTGCACTTTATATGTAACCATAGAACCTTGTATAATGTGTGCGGGTGCCAGTTACTGGACACAGATTAGCCGGATTGTTTATGGAGCGCGGGAGGAAAAAAGAGGATTTATTTCCAAAGGCGCTGATTTACTTCATCCAAAAACCATTTTAAAAGGTGGCGTAATGGCAGATGAATGTGGTATACTCATGAAAAACTTTTTCGCGAAGAAGCGTTAGTTTTTGGGGCGATTTGAATTAGAAATCGATTTACCTCAAGCCTTTGCCCAAAAGGAATACCAATTGATGATAATAACATGAACAAATCTTAACCTACGAATGTTATATTTGCTCAACAAACATTTTTAAATTTAAAACATAAAAACTATGGCTTTTGAATTACCAGCGTTACATTACGCTACAGACGCATTAGAACCGCATATTGATAAAACTACCATGGAAATTCACCATGATAAACATCACCAGGCTTACGTAACCAACTTGAATAAAGCGGTTGAAGGTAAACCAGAGGCGAACCTAAGCATCGAAGAAATTGTTAAAAACATTTCAAAATATCCTGCTGCTGTTAGAAACAATGGCGGTGGTCATTATAATCACTCTTTATTCTGGAACGTTTTAGGTCCAAATAAAGGTGGCGAGCCAACTGGCGATTTAGCAAAAGCGATTACTGAAACTTTCGGTTCTTTTACTGAGTTAAAAACTAAATTACAAGAAGCTGGTGCAACCCGTTTCGGATCTGGATGGGCCTGGTTATCTGTTGGTGCAGACAAAAAACTTCAGGTTTCTTCTACGCCAAACCAAGATAATCCTTTAATGGATGTTGCGGAAGTAAAAGGTACACCTATCTTCGGTATCGATGTTTGGGAACACGCTTACTACTTAAAATACCAAAACAAACGTCCGGATTACTTGGCGGCAATCTGGAACGCAGTGAACTGGGATGCTGTTGCAGAACTATACAAAAAAGCAATCTAAGCAAATCAGTATCATGATATCAGAAAGTCTCGGTTTAAAAATCGGGACTTTCTTGTTTTAAGATAATTACCTAACTTTACCACAATCAAAACATTCGAAATGAAGCGGTATATATTTTTACTTTTAATTTTAGTTGGATTAGGTGGGTTTGCAAATGCGCAGCAAAACAAAATGCCAACACCAGATGAAATCGCTAAAAAGAATGTAGATGATTTAGATAAAAGGCTAAAACTAAATGATACGCAGAAAAGCGTAATCTATCGTTTTACCTTTAACCAGGCGAAGGAACAGGCCGATTTAGTTAAAAGACAGCAGGCAGGAAATTCGCGGGAAGATGACGTAGATAAATTCTACAAATTACAAAACGAGACTTCTAAAAGCATTCGTAACGTATTAAAAGGCGAGCAACAGACTGAATATGATAAGGTAATTGAAGAACGTTTGAGCGGTAAATCTGCTAAAGGAAAAAATAAGAAAAAGAAAAAAGGCGAAGAAGAAGAGGTAGAAGCCGATATTAAAGGCTTGCTTTCTGCGCCTCCTGTCGAACCGCAAAAACAATAGTTTCAAGCCTATAAAAAAGAATAGCTAGATTCCCACTATATCTTTTTTCTTCTTTTGCTTCATTGCTTTTGGGATGATTTCTAAAATCTCATCTTTCAATGCATTCAGCATTCTCTTTTTAATGAAGTTTTTATGGGTAACGAGGCTAATCTCTCTTACTGGTTCAGGCGATTTAAAATGACGGATTTTCTCGGTTTGTTTAGCGCTTAGTTCCGCAATAGCCAACTCTGGTAATAATGTGGCACCTCCATTTAAATCAACCATTCTGATTAATGTTTCTACACTTCCGGTATTGTATTCCAAGCCCTGTAACCTATTATTTTTCGTAGAACGACAAATATTCAGCACCTGGTTGCGCATGCAATGTCCTTCATTCAGCAACCAGATGTTTTCTTCATTCAGGTCTTCTGCATCTACAGCTTTCTTTTTGTAAAGTTTACTGTTTTTGCTGATGTAACTTACAAAGTTTTCATAATAAAGCGGCGTCTCCGAAATATTCGGATCTGTTAACGGGGTGGCTAAAATACCACAATCCAACACCCCTGTTTTGAGGTGATGAATGATGTCTTCTGTAGTATATTCCCAAATCAGAAGTTTAAGATCCGGGTATTTCTCCAGCATGGCTGATATGACTTCAGGCAATAAATAAGGTGCAACTGTAGGAATCACTCCTATTTTAAGCTCGCCTAAAACATCTTGCTGCTGACTGCTAATTAATTCTTTAACTTTTCCACTTTCTTGTAAAATGATTCGGGCTTGTGCAATTACCTGCGCACCTATTTCTGTAGGGGAAACGGGTTGTTTACTGCGATCAAAAATTTTAACACTCAACAGTTCCTCCAGCTTTTGAACCTGCATACTCAAAGTAGGCTGGGTAACAAAACACTTATCTGCCGCAGTTACAAAACTTCTGTAAGTATCAACTGCAACGATGTATTCTAGCTGAACCAATGTCATATAGTAGAAATTTATTTATTTATCCAAAGATATAAGTTTTAACTATAACTTTAAATGAATGATAGAAGGAGTGAGTGATAGAAGGAATATTTAACTGCTTGGTGTACGAAATATCGCTATGCTCAAGCCTTCAAAATTCTTTCATTCAAAATTCAATTATTCCCTAATTATTAATACCTGCTTTCAAAATCCTGATACGCCAAAGCAATTCCTTCGCGAAGTTCAACCTGGTGTTTCCAGCCTAAATTATGAAGTTTAGTTACATCCATTAACTTTCTTGGCGTTCCATCTGGCTTAGTGGTATCAAATACCAATTCACCATCATAAGCCAAAACATCTTTAATCAGCAGTGCTAAATCTTTAATTGTTAAATCGTGTCCGGTACCAATATTAATGAGATTGGGTTCATTATAATTCTCCATTAAAAAATAACAGGCATCGGCCAAATCATCCGCAAACAAAAATTCGCGCATTGGCGAACCCGAGCCCCAAACCACCACTTCCTTAACATTGTTGATTTTCGCTTCATGAATTTTGCGAATCAATGCCGGCAGCACATGTGAATTTTCAGGATGGTAATTATCATTGTATCCATATAGATTAGTTGGCATTACCGAAATAAAGTTGGTGCCGTACTGGTCGCGGTAAGCATCGCACATTTTAATTCCAGCAATTTTTGCGATTGCATAAGGCTCATTGGTTTCTTCTAATGTTCCGGTTAGCAAATAATCTTCCTTTAAAGGCTGTGGAGCCAGTTTAGGATAGATACAGCTCGACCCCAAAAACATGAGTTTTTTTACCTCGGTTAAGTAAGCATTATGGATCACATTATTCTGGATAGCTAAATTTTCATAGAGAAAATCTGCACGATAAGTATTATTGGCTACAATACCGCCAACTTTTGCAGCCGCCAGAAAAACGTAATCAGGTTTTTCTGCTGCAAAGAAATCGGTTACGGCCTGCTGGTTCCGCAAATCTAATTCAGCAGATGTTCTGGTAATGATGTTGTTATAACCCTCTTTAACCAATTTCCGGTAAATAGCAGAACCTACCATTCCACGATGCCCGGCCACATATATTTTTGCGTTCTTTTCCACAGTGATTTTTATAGATTACAAAAATACAATTCCTTCATAAGAATGGCATTAATCTTTCTGTCAAAAGAACTTCGATATTGATTTAATTGTATTTTTGCAGAAAAAATAAACTTTTGGGTAAAGATAAACTTAGACGTTTTGCAGAGATCGAAACCTTTGCAAATGTATATCAATTAGAAGAAGGCAAAACATTAAAAGGGAATTGGGCCGCTCATCATTTCAAAAACTCCAACCCTGTAGTACTTGAACTTGCTTGTGGAAAAGGTGAATATTCTGTAAATCTGGCGACTTTGTTTCCAGACAAAAACTTTATTGGCATTGATTATAAAGGGAACCGCATTTGGCGTGGCGCCAAAACAGCTATTGAAGAGGGCATTGATAATGTTGCTTTTTTAAGGATTCAAATTGAAAACCTGCTTGATTATTTTGCAGAAGGTGAAATCGACGAGATATGGATCACCTTTCCCGATCCGCAGCCACAAGATAGTCGTGAAAAGAAACGCTTAACATTCCCGGCATTTTTAAACCGTTATAAAATAGTTTTAAAGCCAGCTGGTTGTGTCAATCTGAAAACAGATAATGATCAGTTATATGCCTATACCGTTGAAAAAACAGCTGAGCAAAACTTAATTGTTCATAAAAATACCGATCATTTGTACACTTCTGAGTTTGCTGATGAAGTATTATCAATTAAAACCTATTACGAAAAAAAGTATCTGCTTAACGATAAGAATATCAACTACATTCAATTCTCCTTTGCATAATGAACACCAACTTTTACGAGCAGGTTTATGAGATTGTACGGCTTATTCCAACTGGAAGAGTAACGTCTTATGGTGCAATCGCTAAAAGTTTAGGCGCTGCAAAGTCGTCCAGAATGGTTGGTCATGCGATGCGCTTTGCAGGTATTGCACACCCGAAAGTACCCGCACACCGTGTGGTAAATAGTAGTGGATTACTGACGGGAAAGTTCCATTTTGAAACACCAGAAATGATGGAAGAATTACTGGCGAAAGAAGGTGTACAGGTAAAAGATGATAAAGTGGCAAACTTCAAAACAGTGTTTTGGAATCCGTTGGAAGAAATTACAGAATAACAGGTAAACTTCGTTTATAATCTGTTAATGAGAACACAATGAAGAGTAATATCCCGAAACAGGCATAGAACATTTCATCAACGATGTTCCCTTTAAATACAGTAAAAGCTAGTATTATTAAAATTACGCTTACTACCAGTTCTATAAAACCGTGAATTTTAAGGTCGATGATTTTAAAAATACCTCCGCTAAAATTGGTACAGATGGTTAATATAAAGTATACAATACCTAGACTATAAGCCAGGGTTGATGCAGCTGAGGAAAGGCCAAAAAGATCTGGTGAGCTAAGCAATAACATCACTAAAATATAATCTAATACGGCATGAAATTTTGGAGAAATAATTTTCATATTCGGTTATTTAACAGATAAACAATCACCAATTAAAAAATGTTTAAATTTTAAAAAATGGGAAAGTTAGTAGAAGAATTTAATGGCTATCGTGAAAAGATGAACGATAGAATTATGGAAACAGCAAATACAAACATCAAACGCTTTTTTGCGCTTGATACCACCTCTTATGCCGATGGCGCTTTAGATGTAAAAACTAAGGAAATGCTGGGCCTGGTGGCTTCTATGGTTTTGCGCTGTGATGATTGCATAAAATATCACCTGGGTAAATGCCATGATGCCGGCGTAAACAGTGAAGAAATGAACGAAATTTTTATGATCGCAAATCTAGTTGGCGGAAGCATCGTAATCCCACATTACAGAAGAGCAGTGGAGTATTGGGATGAACTTTCTAAGTTGGGAGTTAAGAGTTAGGAGTTGAGAGTTTTGGACGGCTATTTAGTCGCTTAATGAAAGCTATATTTAATTGAGCGTGATCAATTTAGAAAGTTGGAAGTTAAAAGGATCCAAATAATGTCAGCAAACCATTTAATTGCCGGGTTGAGTTATCTTGGCTCTTTCCAAAGTTATTAATCCTATCTTTCTACCATGGGAACGATTAAAGACTTATTGGCTTACCAAAAAGGGTTTAAACTGGCGATGGATATTTTTATAACAACCAAAAAGTTTCCGCCAGAGGAACGCTATAGCTTGACAGATCAAATTAGGAGATGCTCAAGAAGTGTTTGTGCAAATCTGGCGGAAGCATACCGTAAGCGTAGATATCCTAATCACTTTGTAAGTAAATTATCAGACGCGGATACCGAAAATGGCGAAACACAAACTTGGCTGGAATTTGCTTTGGCTTGTGGATATATTGAAAACGTTGAGTTTGAAAAATTAAATAATCAAGCAGAGGAAGTCGCAAAACTATTAGTTTATATGATGAATAATCCTGAACGCTTCTTGGTTAAATCCCAACTCTAAATTCCATATTAACCCCACGCATACCCCAAAATCTCCAAACTAATCGCCCATGCAGACTCCAAACTATAAACTCACAACTCCAAACTCCCCCACCCGTTGCTCCTGGGCAGGCTCCGATCCACTTTACCAGCAATATCACGATGAGGAATGGGGGAAACCTGTTTATGATGATAAAATTCTTTTTGAGTTTTTGCTTCTGGAAGGTGCACAAGCGGGCTTAAGCTGGATTACCATCCTTCGCAGGAGGGAAAGTTACCGTAAAGCTTTTGCAGATTTCAATGTGAAAAAAGTAGCCGCGTTTGGCGAAAAAGATGTAGAAAGATTGATGAATGATGCTGGCATTATTCGGAATAAACTTAAAGTAAATGGCGCCATTACCAACGCTAAACTTTTTATTGAAATCCAGAAAGAATCCGGAAGTTTCTCTGATTACCTCTGGCAATTTATGCCTGGCAAAGCACCCATTCAAAATCAGATCGCGACCATGAGCAATGTGCCTGTGCGTACCGAAATTTCAGATGCCATTAGCAAAGACCTAAAAAAACGCGGCTTTAAATTTTTTGGCACTACCATTTGTTATGCCTTTATGCAGGCTACCGGAATGGTAAATGATCATCTTCTAGATTGCTGCGCGAGATAAATAATCACTTTCTAGATACTTGATACCCGTAACATGGCGCTATCTATTTTTATTATATTCCTGTACCCATCCCACTACATCTTTGCTATTCGCTTCTGTTGCGGCCTCAATCTTAGATTTTAACGCTGGTTGATCACCTAACTTTTGCAAAAGCACAGCTTTTACGCTTGCTTTTTTATCTTCATCGGTAATCGCTTTCATGGGTACCTCTTGCAGCGGACCTGTTCCTGGCTTTTCGATGAAGTAACGAACTGCCGCTGCTCCCGAACGTTGAGGCGCAGCATTACGGCCACCACCAATGCTGATTCCACCACCTACACCCATTCCTCCAAAACCACCTGTTCCGGCTCCAACTCCTACTGATGGACGAAACCGCACCCGCTTCTCTTTCGCTACCGGCATCAATGTTCCACCACCAAAAGCATATAAATTAACCGTTCCAATTTCAACTACCTTTACAAAACGGTATTCAAAATTTTTACCATTAGCAAAACCTTTACTTAGAAAACTATCTCCATTCCAGAAGAAATTCTTAACATCCTTCGCAGGAAGAATCACATCCTGCTGATCATTTGCACTGATGAAAACAGAGAAATAATCAGTTCCTTTAATGGTACCACGAATTACATCATCATCGTTCTTAACAATGAAATCCTGTGCAGAACCTACATTGGAAATGATTAAAAACAATAGAGTGAATAAGCCAAAAATCTTCATAAGTTAGTATGCTTTTAATATAACGACGCTGAGGTAAAAATAATATTAATAATGATTGAAACGCTCAAAACCTATTGGCAATTTTTAAAGAAACCGAAACGCTTCAGATTCAACAAAGATAAGAAAACGCTGGTAAAGGATTTTTTTTGGCTGCTATTACTGGATTTAACATTCACCTGTTTCATTATAGGAGTTTACCACAGCTTATCTGCATTTAAACTGATAGAAACATATGAAGAAAAAGTCGATCTATATAAAAGGTATGGCTTTTTTGGCGCTTTATTTATGGCTTGTATACTCGCACCGTTAGTAGAAGAATCCATTTTCAGGTGGCAATTAACAAAAAAATACGCCAGCATATATTTTATTTTTATCACATTGGCCCTGTTGGTTACTTACCTCATAAAACAGGAAGAACTTCAATTGCCCTTAGTTGTCTTATTTTTAATCTTATCGTTTGTTATCCATCGCTATTTCAGAAGGATGAGCATCAGCAAAATACATCAGCTCTATGATCGGTTATATCCATACCTTTTCTACTATACTTCACTTTTGTTCGGCATTATTCATTTTTCTAATGTAAAAGGCCTCACCCTTTCTAATCCAGATTTTTTGATTTTCACCAGCACCCAGGCATTTGGAGGTTTATCAAGGGCTATATGCGGGTAAAACATGGATTATCTTATGCCATTCTTTTGCATTCTACTTTCAACCTGATCGTGTTTTTACCGCAGTTTCTTTTTAGTTAATTGAAGGTATATCTTTTCTAAACCTTTAACTTTGGTTACTTTTATCAACGGATTAAACCTTCATATCGGTATAATCATTAAATCGGTGAAATCACATGAATAATAAAAAACTCTTTCTTTTAGACGGGATGGCGCTAATGTATCGGGCACATTTTGCACTGAGCAAAAATCCCCGTTTTACATCAACAGGAATCAATACCTCTGCAGTAATGGGCTTTACCAATACTTTGCTCGATGTGTTAAAAAAAGAGAGCCCTAGCCATATTGCTGTCGTTTTTGATACGGAAGCTCCGACTGAAAGACATACCTCTTTCGAGGCCTATAAAGCACATCGTCAGGCAATGCCCGAAGATTTAGCAGCTGCGATGCCTTATGTAATCAAGTTGATTACTGGCTTTAATATTCCAGTAATTACCTCTGATGGTTACGAAGCGGATGACATTATCGGTACGCTAGCCAAAAAAGCTGAGCAAAAAGGGTTTCAGGTTTACTGCATGACCCCGGATAAGGATTTTGCTCAACTCGTATCTGAAAATATTTTCATTTACAAGCCTGCCCGAATGGGTAATGATATGGAAATTCTCGGTGTTAAAGAAGTTTTAGCCAAATGGGAAATCGAAAATGTATTGCAGGTAATCGACATTTTAGGTTTATGGGGAGATGCTGTAGATAACATTCCAGGAATACCTGGCATAGGAGAGAAAACGGCAAAAGCTTTGATCAAAACTTATGGATCGATGGAAAATATCATCGCCCATTCGCATGAACTTAAAGGCAAGCAACGCGAAAACGTTGAAAATTTTGCAGAGCAGGGTCTGATATCCAAGAAACTCGCGACCATCATTTTAGATGTACCTGTAGAATTAGATGAAGCAAGCCTGGAACTCTGCGATCCAAGTCGTGATTTACTAGAACCTCTTTTTACAGAGCTTGAATTCAGGACTTTGGGGCGCCGTGTTTTCGGGGATGAATTTTCGGTAACCACTGCCAGATTTGGAGAAGGTACACAAACCGATCTGTTTGGCAATCAAACCGGAGAAGCGATTCAATACACCAATACAATCGAAGAAGAACCTGCAGAGAAACTACCTGCGAAAACGATAGAGAATACAACTCACGATTACCAGCTGGTAGATACTGCAGAGAAACGTGCAGACCTGATTAAAATCTTATTGGCAGAACCGAGAATCTCTTTCGATACCGAAACAACCGGTACTGATGCCAATACGGCTGATCTGGTTGGGCTATCTTTCTGCATCAAACCTGGCACTGGCTATTATATTCCGCTTTCTGCCGAAAGAGCAGATGCCCAGACCATTGTTGACGAGTTTAGAGTGGTGCTGGAAAATCCTGCCATTGAGAAAATCGGACAAAACACCAAATACGATATCCTGGTATTGAAATGGTACGGCGTACAGGTTCAGGGAAAGATTTTTGATACCATGCTGGCACATTACCTCATCGATCCGGATACACGCCATGGCATGGATGTTTTATCAGAAAATTACCTGAACTACTCCCCTATTTCTATTACCAAGCTAATCGGACCAAAAGGAAAAAATCAAGGCACTATGCGTGATGTTCCTGTGGAGGATGTAGTAGATTATGCTGCCGAAGATGCTGATGTAACGTTGCAATTGGCGCATATTTTCGAACCCAAACTGACAGAACTTAATGCGGCGAAACTTGCAGAGGAAATCGAAAATCCCCTGGTTTATGTTTTGGCCGATATTGAAAAAGAAGGTGTCCGAATTGATATGGATACGCTTAAGGCTTACTCCGCCGAACTGGAAATTGAGATTAGGAAAGCAGAACAAAGTGTTTATGACAAAGCAGGATTAACTTTTAATCTGGCTTCTCCTAAGCAATTGGGGGAAGTATTGTTTGATAAACTTCAGCTCGATCCTAAAGCAAAAAAAACCAAAACAGGTCAATATCAAACTGGCGAAGATGTTTTAACAGCCTTGGCCAGCAAGAGCGATATTGTGAAAGATATTTTGGATTTCAGGCAACTTCAGAAACTGAAATCTACTTATGTGGATGCCTTGCCATTAATGGTTAATCCAAAAACAGGGCGGGTACATACTTCTTATAATCAGGCTGTAGCGGCAACTGGTCGTTTAAGTTCGAACAATCCAAACTTACAGAATATCCCTATTCGTACAGAGAGAGGACGGGAAGTACGGAAGGCGTTTATTGCAAGAGATGAGAACCATATTCTATTATCTGCCGATTATTCACAGATCGAATTAAGGATCATCGCCGAAATTAGTAAAGAAGAAAATATGCTGGATGCTTTTAATAAAGGCATCGACATTCACACCGCAACGGCAGCAAAGGTATATGGAATAACGATAGAAGAGGTTGACAGTACGCAAAGAAGAAATGCCAAAGCAGTAAATTTCGGCATCATTTATGGGCAGTCGGCTTTTGGTTTATCACAAAACCTCAGTATTCCACGGAAAGAAGCTGCAGATATTATTGAACAATATTTTACCCAATACCCGGGTATTAAGCGCTACATGAGTGACACCATGAACTTTGCCCGAGAAAATGGTTTCGTAGAAACGATTATGGGTAGACGGCGCTATTTACGCGACATTAACTCTGCCAATCAAACCGTGCGTGGTTTTGCAGAACGAAATGCAATTAATGCCCCTATTCAAGGCTCTGCTGCTGACATGATCAAAATTGCGATGATTAACATTCATCGGGAGATGAAAGAACAAAAATTACAATCTACCATGACCATGCAAGTGCATGATGAGCTTGTGTTCGACGTACTAAAATCAGAGAAAGACGTGATGAAAGCAATCATTCAGGATAAAATGGCTAATGCAATAAAGTTAACTGTTCCTATAGTAGTAGAAATAGGTGAAGGAGATAATTGGCTCGCTGCACATTAAACAAAATAATTTCTTAACTTCATTAAAACTTCATTCCGAGTAACGAATTTTATATCAACAAATAACGAGTACAAAAAAAGTATGAAACCTCGGAGGATAACAAAGAAGCTTCATGACCATTAAAAATTAAATCTTTAAGACATGAAAAAATTATTAAGTTTAATCGCAATCGCAGCATTCGGGCTAACAACAGCATTCGCTCAAACACCTGCTACAACTCCAGCTAAAGCTAAAACAGTTGTAAAAAAAGAAGTAAAATCTACAACTGCTCCCGCTAAAGCAGGTGCAAAACAAGAGACTAAAAAAGTTGAAACGAAGACTACTACTGCAACAGCTACGAAATTAAAAGCTGATGGCACACCAGATAAGCGTTTCACAGAAAATAAAACTAAAGCAGTAACTAAGGTTTCTGGTCCAACTAAAAAAGACGGAACAGCAGATATGCGCTACAAAGCAAATAAAACTACTGTTAAAAAGAATTAGGTTTAGTTTATAATTAAAAAAGGGTTCTGACGAAAGTTAGAACCCTTTTTTATTTTATAGTGAAATCGTCTCCCCAATTGCTGGAAGTAACAATTTTTTACTTTCCCTCTCAAACTTAGCAACGGCATCTTCTTTATCGATACTGATTGGTGGAAAGGTATCGTAATGCACCCCAATTATCTGATCGCAGTTGATGAATTTTGAAGCGATCACGGCATCATCCACACCCATTGTATAATGACCACCTATTGGTAAAATGGCATAATCTAACTGGTGCAAGTCTGCTAATAACTTCATCTCTAATGTTAAAGCGGTATCTCCTGCGAAGTAAATTTGCTTTCCTTCCAGTTCCAGTACAAAACCTGCCGGGTTACCACCATAACTTCCATCTGGATTAGAACTGCTATGAACAGCCCATACAGTACGAAGTTTACCAAATGGTAGAGTTTGTGTTCCAAAGTTGATATCGATAACCTTTTCAATACCTTGGCTTTTAATCCAACCTGCAACTTCAACCATCGCAACCACCTGCGCATCTGTCTGTTTCGCCAGTTCTACTAAATCAGCTACGTGATCTCCGTGCCCATGACTAACTAAAATATAATCTGCTTCGATTTTTGTCGTATCAATATCTTTTGCCAATGGATTTGATTTGATAAACGGATCAAAAAGAAATTTTTTACCATCTGCTTCTATCAAAAAGCAAGATTGACCGTAATAAGTATATTTCATGTGATAATATGGATTTAGATTATTCTATTGAATTTGTTAAACCGGCAGACAGTGAAATTACTGTCCAAACATTCCGCCTAAGCCACCGAGCATATCTTGAGCCGAGGCCTGCATTTCTCTAGAACTTACTTCTTCTGCATTGGCAAGCGCTTTATTAATTGCTGTTAAAAGCAATTCTTCCAGTTCTTCTTTATCTGCATTTTTCAAAAATTCTTCGTCAATTGCCACTGCTGTAATTGCTTTATTTGCGGTTGCCGTAATTTTTATTGCGCCATTCTCAACTTCTCCAAATACAGAAATCGTATCTAAACGCTTTTTAATTTCTTCGGCTTTTTGCTGTGCGGCAAATAATTTATCGAACATAATGTTATTGTTTTATAGTAAACTAAATTGAAGGGAATTGGTTTTGAGATGCTAATTTATATGGCTTATCGCTGATAATAATAATTAGATCAATTGAACATACCTTTATACTTAAATTCTTCCGAGAATAGTGTTTGCTTCATCAAGGAACCGATCGATCTTCTTCGTACTGATAAAGCTTCTCATCATGAGGGTTTTCATCTTGTCTTTGTTTGGCAAGTAGATCTCGGCATTTACATCGGTACCTGAATAGATCAGATTAGTTGTTTTCCTGATAATTTGAAAGCGAACAAGATCATCGAAAGCATATTCGTTCACCTTTAATCCACCGAAGGTAGAATGAATTACCTTACGCTGATTCTTATCAAATTTGAGACTCGAAAAGAAGTTATATATAAAGACCAAACCAATAATCAGCGGAAAATAAGTAACCAACAACCTTTTAAATACTGCCTCTTCCATCATAAAATCTGGAGTGAGCCAAATCGCCACGGTGATGCCAATCAGAATAAAACCTAAAATTAAGCCTCCGATTTTCTGCCGGCGTAGCGTATAAACTCCGCCTTCTTCTTTAAAAAATTCGAAATCGTAAATGGCTTGCTTTGATATAATGGGTGCATTTGCAAAAACTAACTCATCTATCTTAGGTAACACTTCATTTTGATATTGAATCAGATTGGTATCTGTGGCTTTGCTGAAGCCTGCAGATACAATCAAACCCCTTCCATGCCTATTACTCTTTTTAAATAGAGAATAATTAAATCCACTGCCTAATGTTTGGTATAGTTCAATAGCTGCGATGTCATCAAAAGGAATAGACCCAATTGGTAAGAAACCGATTTTCTTGTACAACCTCCTATCGGTTCCATCAAAAATCACTTTTGATTCAGCAGAAAAAACCAGAATTATAGGAATCATCAACAAGATCACGTAATAAGTTGTTGATCTTGCGATAGAATAATTACTCATTTCAGTAGCTAAAAAGTAAATAAATACTGCTACGAGAATAAAAACGAATAACCCAACTATCCGTAAATTGCGTTTTGGATAGATCGTAAGGGTATTTGCTTCAATGATCCATTTTGTTTTAGCCATAATTAATCTTCGTCTGAGCCTGGTAAACTGCCATTTCCATGATATGCACCTTTGCGGATAATAGGCATATTTAAATGCTTATATAAATCATCCAAATGCATTAAGCTGCCATTGGTTAGATTTCCCAAGAAAATAACAACAATGTTTTTATCCAGATCCCGCACATAAATATGGCGGAAACCATGCCACCAACCGGTATGGTAAACTACCTTATCCATCTTCTCCCCATCAAACATTCTCCAGCCATAACCATAATTGAAATGCCCATTTACTGGTTTATTCCGACCAACATAAGATGAATCGCTGCTTTTCTTGGTAATCAAACGGCCGTTTTTCAAATATTTATCAAACAATACTAAATCGTGCAAAGTACTATAAATTCCTTTGTCTCCTACTGGTCCGTCGAGGAAATTTTGTGCTACAGAATATTTCCAGGTACGATCATGTCCAACCACATCTACCGGAATTTTCTCGTACTCGGTAGTGCTGTAAACATGTGTATGCTTTAATCCCGCCGGCTTAAAAACATGCTCCATCATATATTGTGAATAGCGCTGCCCAGTTACTTTTTCAATGATGGCTCCCAACACCATAAAATTTGAATTGTTGTAGTGAAAACGGTTATCTGGTTTAGTATATGGATTGGGTTTTCGTTCGGCGATAACGTTCATTACTTCCTGATTAGTTACGCCCTTTTTCATCGGGCGTTTTTCCTTTCTCCAGATATCGTCAATGAAATAAACATAGTTCATCATTCCACTACGGTGACTGAGGAGCAATTTCACCGTAATCCCATCATATGGAAAGTTGGGAAAAAATTTCTTTACATTATCATTCAGTGATAATTTACCAGCTTCTACCAATTGCATAATTGCTGTTCCGGTAAATGTTTTGGTGATGGAAGCAAGCTCAAATTCTGAATTGATTTTTAAGCTATCACGGTGCAGATAATCAGCCCAACCAATTGCTTTTTCATATAAAATCTTCCCATCTTTCGCTACTAACATATTTCCGTTAAAACCGTACTTTTTATGCAGGTTCTGAACGAAATCAGCAATCCATTTATCACCTTTGGCTGGATTGTATGCAATTAAAGCACTATCCGCTTTATCATCTTCCTTGACACGAACCTTTGCATCAGCAGCCTTTTTCTCTTCCGATTTTTTGCTATTACAAGCAGTTAATAAAGTTACGGAGAGGGCTAATGCTGAACATAAATATCTAAAATTCATTTATTTAAAAAAAAGGGATTTAAAACCCGAAAATTAAAGAATTTTAGACGTTTTATTGGAAAGAGTTTTAAACATTTTCGCACTTCTGATTGTACCAGCACTCAAACAAATGCCCTTTGCTACCATAAACAGGATCGTTATCCGGACTTTTTACTTTGGCAATGTCTTCATCTGCTTCGGGTCGCTCATCGGCTTTGCCATATTTAATATTATATTCTGCACCATTGGGATAAGCACCAATAACCGTAAAGTCTTCACTAGCATGTAATTTCATATGCGCAACACCTGCGGGGATTACAACAACATCACCTTTATCAAGTTCAATACATACGCCATGCTCGCCCCCGAATTGCACTTCTGCCTTTCCAGAAAAAACGCCCATTACTTCGTGCGTATTACTATGATAATGTTGGTAATCAAAAATTCCATCTACCCAAGCGTTGGTATAACCATTTTGAGCAAAGACTTTTTTGATTGCCTCTTCAGTTTCATCAGGATGAATTAGAAACGCACCTTTATAAATCATTAGTGGTAAATTTGGATTATTAGGAAAGTTTCCGTTTTCCTCTATTTTATTTGCAACAAGATAAGCCTCTTGTATTAGTTTTTCTTTGTTCATGGTTGTAGTCTTTTAAACTTAACAAAGGAAGAGCGAAAGGGTTTAGAATTACTGGAGATAACAGCGCATTAAAGAACTTTCAGTTAGGCCATATCCCAAACTTATCAATGCCCGTATGTAAGAACTATCAGAACACGGCTATCTCTCCCTCGAATCACAATGATTTGCATCGTAAAAATCAAAAAGTTAATTTGCGAAATCAGCGGGAAATAAATACGAAACCAACAGCAATTTGTCCCGCAGATTACGGTGATGTCTGCAAAACCAAGATCAAAAAATAACCTACGAAATCAGCGGGAAATATATACGCAACCAGAAGCCATTTGTCCCGCAGATTACGGTGATTTCCGCTGAGCCTAAATTAAAAAACCAATTTGCGAAACAGTGTGAATCAGCGGGAAATAAATAAACAAACCAAAAGCAAATTTTCCCACAGATTAAGGTGATGTCGCTGAATCAAGATCAAAAAACAATCCGCGAAATAAGTGTGAATCAGCGGGAAATTATTTGAACTCATTAGAACATCCTAACTTAATATTATTTGTTTCAACAAACGATAGTATAACCTACAAATTATTGATATCTTAGATCATCATCCCATATAACTTCACAATTTTAAATATGGATGAAAACGATATCTCTTATATTATCCGAGGCGCGATCTTTACCACCTATAATGCCTTCGGACCTGGACTTTTAGAGTCTGCTTATGAAAATGTGCTTTCTTATGTGCTAAGATCGCAAGGGCTAGAAGTAAAACAACAATTACAACTGCCTATATATTTTAACGATGTGGAACTCGATGCGGGTTATCGATTAGACTTATTGGTAAATAATTTAGTCATTGTAGAAATAAAATCAGTGGAAGCACTTACTCCTGTTCATCATAAACAAATGATCACTTACCTCAAATTATCAGGTTTGAAATTAGGTATTCTTGTCAACTTCAATGCTGTTAATATATCAGAATCTATCATCAGAAAAGTTAACCGTCTTTAAATAAAAGATGACTATATCGCTAAATTATAAATGTCATGTTGAGCTTCTCGAAGAAATCAAAAAGGTTTTCTTATAGACATTTCGGCAAACTCAACATGACAGATATTAATTAACAATCAAGATATATACCCTTTTAAACTATCGTTGAGTTTCCGCCCAGGCATCCATCTTAGATTCGAATACTGAAAGCGGAAACGAACCATCTTTTAACACCGCAGTATGAAAAGCCGCTAACTTAAATTTCGCACCCAGTTGTTGCTCGTATTTACTTCGTAATTCCCTAATTTTCATCGCCCCGGTTTTATAACCTAAAGCCTGTGCCGGAATTCCCATATATCTTTCGATTTCAGCAGTAGCGCCTTCGGTACTAATTGCTTCATTGTCCGTCATATATTTAATGGCCTGTTCCCTGCTCATATTTTTGGTGTGGATGGCTACATCAACTACCAAGCGAATCGCCCTATGCATTTCATCGCCCAATGCTCCCATATGTTGGTATGGATCCTGATAGAGTCCAAGTTCTTTACCCAAAGATTCGCAGTAAAGTGCCCAGCCTTCAACATATGCATTATGACCACCGAAGCGGCGGAAGTTTGGCAGTAAGTTATTCTCCTGAGTCAACGAAATTTGATAATGGTGACCAGGGATAGCCTCATGTAAGAATAAAGATTCCATTCCTGACGTGGTGTTAAAAGTTTTCGCATCTAAAATAGGCACATAAAATATCCCTGGTCGTTTGCCATCTGCAGAGCCCTGATTGTATTCTGCACTGGCAGATGCAGCCCTAAAAGCCTCTGTCTGGCGAATTTCAAAAGGAGTTTTTGGCTCCACATCAAACATTTTCTTAAGGTTTTGTTTCATGCGCTGATGGATATCGCCGAAAGCAGCCAAAACCTGTTGTGGTGTTTGGTAAGGCATGAACTTTTTATCGGTTTTCATGTATTCGAAAAAAGCCTTTAGGTCGCCTTTAAAACCAACCAGATTTTTGATACTATCCATTCCGCTTTTAATCCGGGCTACCTCTTTCAACCCGGTTTTATAAATCTCTGCAGGGGTTTTATTGGTAGTAGTTTGTTGTTTAACCAAATAGGTGTACCACGCCAAGCCGCCTGGCAGGGAAGAATAGCCTGAAGTGCTTCTTGATTTTGGCAGGTATTCATTTTGAAGAAAGTCACCTAACTTTTTATAAGTTGGCACAATAACTTTACTGATCGCATCGCGATATTCCTGAGTTAATCGCTGTTTCTCTACCGCAGAGAAGTTTTCGGGTAACGCCGTTATAGGACCATAAAAAAGACTCTTTTCAGGATTAGAAACCACCATGCTCTGCATCTGCGGAATCATCTTTACTACGAGTGCCTTCGGCAATACAATCCCAGCAGCTTCCCCTTTTTTAAAATTGGCAATTGCAGTATCTGCCCAGACAGAAAACGCAGTTACACGCTTCAACCAGTCCTCATAATTTTTTACCGTTTTAAAAGGCTGTGCACCAGTTCCAGCGCCCAATTGACCAATCGTTAGCGGCAGTGCGAACATTTGGTTAAATGGAAGATATTCAGAATGGAACTTCAATCCTTCCAGGTTGATACTTAATTGATCTTTTAAATAATCATAAGAAAGTTTATCGTTCTCAGAGGACAACTGCTCCCTATTGTATTTAGCCAAGCTATCCAGATAACGTTGGTTATAGTCTTTAAAGGATTTGATAAAAGCCTGCGAACCATCATTAGGTAAAATGTCATTATAACGCTCATCGCCGATATAGGTGGCACTGATTGGATTTAGCTTTAAACCGTCCTGATAATATTGCTCACACATTGCTGCGAATTTTGGGTTATTGCCAACGCTATCTTGCTTGCTTTTTTCTTTACAGGAGAAAATACCGGTGGTACAAAGTGCTAAGAGTATTAGTTTCTTCATTTAATTGAGTTTGTATCTACTCAAAAATAACAAAATGCTCAAATTAATTCATATAAAAGCAGAAAGCCATCCTTTAACAAGGATGGCTTCAGTATTTTTACAGTGTAAACTGTAATAAAGATTATAAATTGATTAAGCTAGTAACCTGATTGGCTCTTCTAATAATCCTTTTAACGTTTGTAAAAACTGTGCTCCAGTTGCTCCATCAACCACACGGTGATCACAACCTAAAGTCAATTTCATAACATTACCCGGTACAACTGCTCCGTTTTTCACAACAGGAACTTGTTGAATAGCGCCTACTGATAAAATTGCGCCATCAGGAGAGTTGATAATTGAAGTAAATTCATCAATACCAAACATACCCAGGTTAGATACGGTAAAGGTAGAACCTTCCCAGTCTGCTGGCTGTAATTTCTTAGCTTTCGCTTTACCACCAAAGTCTTTTACTTCTGCAGAAATGTGAGATAAAGATTTACCATCAGCAAAACGCACAACTGGAACCAATAAACCGTCTTCAACAGCCATTGCTACACCGATGTTAGTGTGCTCATTGAAGCGGATTTTATCTCCACCCCATGAAGAATTAACAGCTGGATGTTTTTTCAATGCAACGGCAACTGCTTTAATTACAATATCGTTGAAAGAAACCTTAACTGGTGCTACGGCATTGATTGCAGTACGGGCAGTCATGGCGTTATCCATATCAATACTGATCGTTAAATAGAAATGTGGAGCTGTAAATAAACTTTCAGCCAAACGTTTTGCAATTACTTTACGCATTTGCGAAACCGGAGCCTCCGTAAATTTAACTTCACCAACAAAGGTTGGAATAACTGGCGCTGCAGCTGCTGCTTTTGGTTGCTCGCTGCTTTCTACCTTTAACTTTTCGCTTTCGCCTTGTGGAGCCTTGAAGTTTTCGATATCTTTTTTAATGATTCTTCCACCTTCTGCACTACCAGAAACCTGCGATAAATCAATTCCCTTATCCTTTGCAATTTTCTTTGCTAATGGAGAAGCTTTTACACGGCTATCAGAAGAACCTTCTGCAACAGGAGTTGAAGCTGAATCAGCAGTTGTTTGTTGTTTTTCTTCTTTCGGCGTTTCTTCTTTGCTTTCAGCTTTTGCAGCCGGAGCAGATCCGCCAGCTAAAATTCCGCTTACATCAGTTCCTTCTGGACCAACAATAGCGATAATCCCGTTTACTTTAGCAGCAGCACCTTTCTCTACACCAATGTGTAATAATGTTCCGGTTGCATAGCCCATCACTTCCATAGTTGCCTTATCGGTTTCTACGTCAGCTAAAACATCATCATCCTTAACTTTGTCGCCTACTTTTTTATGCCATTCAGCGATAACGCCTTCAGTCATGGTATCACTTAACAAAGGCATACGAATTACCGTAACACCTTTTTCCGCTAATTCTTCTTCAGTTAAACCGCCACCCTGAGCAGGTGCAGCTTCTTCTTTCTTCTCTTCTGCTTTAGGTGCTTCAGTGCTCTCAGCTTTCGGCGCTTCGCCACCTTTCTCTGCATCTAATGCCGCCTGAAAATCTTCACCTTCTTTACCGATAACAGCCATAACCGCATCAACCGGCACAGAAGCACCTTCTTCTACACCTATGTATAAAAGCGTACCGTCCCAGTAAGATTCCATGTCCATTGTTGCCTTGTCAGTTTCTACTTCTGCCAAAACATCGCCGCTTTTCACTTTATCGCCCACTTTTTTATGCCACTTAGCCAAAACCCCTTCGGTCATGGTGTCGCTCATTTTGGGCATTTTAATTACATCAGCCATTATATCTAATTAATTGAAATCTTTTTAAAATATTAGTCCATTACATAAGGATAGTTCTCCGTCATGTATACATCTTTGTATAATTCGGAAACTTCAGGCCATGGAGACTCTTCAGCAAATTTTACCGCCTGATCTACAGTTGCTTTAACTTTTGCTTCCACTTCTTCAATCCAGGCTTGATCTGCATATTTTTCTTTTAAGATTGTTTCTCTTGCAAGTTCAACAGGATCTTTAGCTTTATAATCTTCTAATTCTTCTTTGGTACGGTATTTAGCAGGATCAGACATAGAGTGACCACGGTAACGGTAAGTTCTCATTTCTAAGAAAGTTGGTCCTTCACCTTTACGTGCGCGTTGAATTGCTTCATCCATTGCATTATGAACTGCAACAGGATCCATTCCATCAACTGGTGCACATGGCATGTCAAAACCTAAACCTATTTTATAAATATCAGTCATGTTGGTAGTACGTTGTACTGAAGTACCCATTGCATAACCATTGTTTTCACAAACAAAAATTACTGGCAATTTCCACAACATAGCCATGTTAAAAGTTTCGTTTAATGCACCTTGACGCACTGCGCCATCGCCCATATAACAAATATTAACATTATCAGTTCCTTTATATTTCTCTGCAAAAGCAACACCAGCTCCTAATGGAATCTGACCTCCAACAATTGCATGGCCACCATAAAAGTTATGTTCTTTGCTAAACATGTGCATAGAACCACCTTTACCTTTAGAGCAACCAGTAGCTTTACCATACATCTCTGCCATGATGCTATCGGCACTAACACCTAAAGCTAAAGCATGAGCATGATCGCGATAAGTTGTAATCATCGAATCACCTTTTTGCATCGCAGATATTGCACCTGCAACCACAGCTTCTTGTCCAATGTATAAATGACAAAAGCCACGTATTTTTTGTTGTCCGTATAACTGGCCAGTTTTCTCTTCGAACTTGCGCATTAGCAACATCGACTCAAACCACTTTAACCAGGTATCTTTATTAATTTCTACTGCACTCATTTTAGGGTATTTGTTTTTTTGCGACAGCAAATCTAATTTTTTTATTGTAATTTTTGGCACTTTCTAATGTAAAAACATAAGAATATCAGCTATGAAATTACATTTAACACTTCTTTTGCAAACGCTTGGTCATCATTACTCTTATTTAGACTTAAAGCACAATTTTTCCCAGCGTTCACTTCGCGGTTTAACAAATTAATAATTCAAATAATAGAGAAATTTTATTCTGCCAAATGCTATTTAACCGCAATTAATCAACTTTACTAAAATTGAATCTCGTAGGGATAAATAATGTTGCATACGCTCACTTTTTGACTGCTCTCTTTTATTTTATTTGATTTTTTTTAAGTAGCTACTTTGCTGGAGCAAGAATATCTGAATAACAATATTTGTCTGGCGCATATTTTTAGTAAGCCAACTACGAGATTTGATTACACAACTTTCTTTCCAATTGCCTCCTAAATTTAGCATATGTGCCAGGAATTAAACTGATCTTAACCACCTGGAAGTACTATCAGAACGCGTATAATGTCAGGAAGGCGGAAACTTGTATGATTAATACGTATTAAAACAGAATTCTTGCTGATTAAAATTCCGTTATTAACAACGCTAAAATGACAAAATGTTAATAACTTTTACTTTTTACACACAAACATTTGGATAACATTTGTAGAATTGATACTTTTGACAACCGACAATAAGCCCATGTGGTTTACGTTACTGTGTAAGTGTATACCCAAACATAACTGTATAACATGATTAAAAAATTTTTGTTTTCATCCTTAATTGCTATCTGCACGTTCTCCGCCGCATTTGCGCAAACAAAAACAAAAGAATCTGGTAAAGACCTAAATGACCCCGATAACCTTGCATCTCAATATTTTTCGCAGGTAATGGGTGTTGCAGTTGATGCAACTTCAAACTTAAAATTATACAAGTTTATCTACGAATGGATTGGAACACCTTACAGTTATGGTGGATCAAGCAAAAAAGGGATTGATTGTTCAGCTTTTACAAAAGCCATTTACGACAAAGTTTTTAACACAACCATCAGAAGAAATTCACGTGATATTTTCAGTATGGTAGATCCATTATCTAAGGAAGATTTAAAAGAGGGTGATTTAGTTTTCTTCAAGATTAAAAGCAGAAGTATTTCTCACGTTGGCATTTACCTTGGAGATAACAGATTTGCACATGCATCTAGTTCTCGTGGCGTAGTGATTAGCAACCTGAACGAACCTTATTACAGCCGTTATTTTTACAAAGGTGGCCGCGTATTGGAATCATTTAAAAAAGAGTTTACTGTAGAATAGTTCAGTTCGCAGGTTGCAGATTGCAATTGCTGCTCAATAAAATATACAATCCTCCAGAAGTAATTTTGGAGGATTTTTTTTATCCATCCAATTACCGATGAAATTATTAAAAACAACCCTTCTATCCCTTTCTGCAATCATTATCATTTTCAGTTGCACTAACAATAGTGCGCAAGTGGTTACATCAGCGGCTCAGACAGATACCGTGCTTAGAAAAATAAAAGACACCATATCCATCACCGCTGTGGGCGATATCATGTTAGGCTCTGCCTTTCCATCTGCATCTAACTTACCTCCAGATGATGCAGTAAATAGCTTTCGGGCGGTAGACAGTTTACTCAAAGGCGATATCGTATTTGGAAACCTTGAAGGTTGTTTCCTAAATTCCGGAAACTCTACAAAATGTAATGGCATCAATCCAAACAACTGCTATGCATTCAGAATGCCAGAACGTTATGCTGGCATTTACAAAAAAGCAGGCTTCAATGTTTTGAGCATTGCCAATAACCACGTTGGTGATTTCGATTCAAAAGGCAGAAAAAACACTGCACGGATATTAGATTCGCTTCAAATTCACTATGCTGGTCAGTTGAATAAGCCTTTCGAAGTGTTTGAGAAGGACAGTGTAAAATATGCTTTTTGTGCTTTTGCACCTAATGAAAATACAGTTTCCATCAATAAAGTTGAAGCTGCAAAAGCACTAGTTACCCACCTTAAAACATTGGCTGATATTGTTATCGTATCTTTCCATGGGGGTGGTGAGGGTGCTAGATTTGAACACGTTACACGAAAAAATGAAATCTTCTATAAAGAGAACAGAGGTAATGTGTATGCGTTTGCACATGCGGTAATTGATGCCGGCGCAGATGTGGTGTTGGGCCACGGACCTCATGTTACCCGGGCAGTTGAAGTTTATAAAAACAAGTTTATTGCTTACAGTTTAGGTAATTTTTGCACCTATGGCATGTTTAGCCTGAAAGGTAATAATGGAATTGCACCGCTTGTTCAACTTAAAATTAATAGCAAAGGTGATTTTCTTTATGCTGACGTAACCTCCATACAGCAGGATAAGATTAGCCAGCTTACATTAGATGGGAATTATCGTGCTTTTAAACGCATGAAAGAGTTAACGGATATAGATTTTGCAGGTCATCAGCTCAAGTTCGAAAATAACAGAATCACCTTAAAAAATTAATTTCCTGTTACATCACTCTTAATTTATTTCTGAATCTTTGCAAAATACAAGCAATATGAGAAAAGATTTAATTCTTCATTACATTATTGGAACCGCTGCCGGCATTTTAGTATTAGCGGCCGCTTATTACATTAACCAGAATCCAAAAAACTTATGGTCGGCAGGGATCATCATATTGGCGGGTTGTTTGGTAGCTTTTAGCCAGTTCCAAATCATCAGAAATAAGAAGAAAAAATAGAAACCGGCTAAATCTATCTGGTTATACACCTACCAAATGCTTAACATTCATCGGTGGTTAAAGATGATAATGTGAACTACTTAACCTAGATTATGGATTAATTAACTCTCATCCTTCGTGTTTTTTACCAACCCTATACCAGATACGAAGAATATCAAACCGATAATTCCATACACCAATAATCCACGGGTAGCTGTGCTGTGGTTTACAAAGCCGTATCCGGCGTAGATTAGCCCAATAATTCCGAGAACAGTTAATATTGTTCCAAAAGTGCGTTTTATGTTCATGATTTTAGATTAATAGAGTAAATACAAAAAATAGGAACATTTGTTTTAAAGGCTAAAAAAAGCGCCACCACTGTTTTAACAATCGTGGCGCTTGATGAAGGAAATTAAAAACTACCAGACACCTAATCGGTTTTCCGGAGCCAAATACATCTTCGCTGTAGTGGGAATGTTAAAGGCTTTATAAAAAGCCTCCATGTTATACACTGAGCCGTTTACGCGGAACATCTCCGGGCTATGGGGATCAGTTTTGATACGAACCAACATAGACTCATCTCTATTTTTCATCCTCCAGACCTGAGCAAACCCCAGGAAGAAACGTTGATCTGGGGTAAAACCATCAATTTTCTGATTTCCTTTTCCCTGATCAGTTAATTTGAAGGCATCATAAGCAATGTTTAAACCGCCAATATCTGCCAGGTTTTCACCTAAGGTTAAAGCGCCATTTACATGTTGATTATCCAATAAGGTAAACTTGTTATATAAGGCTACCACTTTATCCGCTTTAGTCTTAAACTTCGCCGCATCTTCTTTAGTCCACCACTCTTTTAAATTACCAGCAGCATCATATTGCCTGCCCTGATCATCGAAACCGTGCGTCATTTCATGGCCAATTACGGCACCAATAGCGCCATAATTGATGGCATCATCTGCATTAAAAGCGAAAAACGGGAATTGTAAAATCCCGGCTGGAAACACAATTTCATTATATGCCGGATTATAGTAAGCATTAACGGTTGGCGGCGTCATAAACCATTCCGTTTTGTCTACATCTTTACCCAACTTCGCCATCATTTCTTTGTAAGCATGCTGCTTTGCTGACTGAAGATTAGCAAAATAAGTAGTCTTTGAGACCTTCACATCATCATATTTTTTCCATTGGTCTGGATAACCAATTTTCTTAATAAAGGCATTTAATTTCTCTAAAGCTTTTTTCTTTGTCTCTGCAGACATCCAGTCTACTTTTTTGATGCGTTCTTCATATACCTTCTGAAGGTTATTCACCAGTTCAAGCATTCTTTTTTTAGCTTCTGGCTTGAAGTATTGTTCCGCATACAATTGACCAAGTAAATCACAAAGATAGCTATCAGTATTATTTACCATCGATTTCCATCTTTCCGTTTGAGCAGGCTGGCCACTTAAAGTTTTTCCAAAAAATTCAAATTTTGCAGTCCTAAAATCTTTTGTTAAAGCATTTGCGGCATTATCGAGTGCATCAAATTTCAACTTTTGCTTCCATGTTTCTATAGGCTGGCTTTTAACCAATGCAGATAGTGCCTGATAATATTTTGGCTGTCTAACAATCAGCGTATCCGTTGTTGCGCCAAGATTCTGCAACACAGTTTTCAACTCGATATTTGGTATTTGCTTTTGAAAATCGGCGATCGCATATTTATTGTAGTTTTTTTGTGGATCGCGAAGTTCAACAGGAGTTGAGTGCGATTTCGCCAACATCGTCTCTAACTTTAAAATATTATCAGCGTATTTAGCGCCATTGGTAGAATCACCTGCAAGGCTGAAAATTTTTGTAATATAGGTTAAATAAGCCGTTCTGATTTTCTTCGCCTTATCATCCTGATCCAGGTAATAGCTACGCTCTGGTAACTTCAAACCAGTTTGTGTAAAAATCAATGCATTTTTTGAGCTTATCTTATCATCAGGTTCGATCCCAAAACCCAACAAATCGCCTTGTCCATTTTTAAAACTTTCGGATACAAAATTGATGAGGTCCTTCTCATTTTTTATGGCATCTATTTTTGCCAGAATAGGTTTCACTGGTTCAACACCTAGTTTTTCTATTGTTACAGAATCCATTCCGCTGGCATAAAAATCGCCAACTTTTTGTTCATTGCTGCCTTTGTTTCCATCGCCTTTGGCTGCATTCTCTAAAATTGACCTTAAATTTTTCAGGTTATCATTATACAAGGTATAAAATGAACCCCAGCCGGTTTCGGTTTTTGGAATTTGCGTATTTTTCATCCATTTTCCATTCGCAAAGAGGAAAAAATTGTCTCCGGGTTTTACCGTTGAGTCCATTCCGGTAGCATCAAAAAATACCGTTCTCTGATCAGATGTAGTGGAGTGATGATTTTTATCGTTCTGACAGGCAGCGAAGAGCAATAGCGCAGCCGCAGGAATAAATAATTTCTTTTTCATGTACTTATAAATCCAGTTAGTAAAAAATAAAGCTACAAAAACGATCATGTAGTTTGCGTGATTTTTTTATAACTTCATAAAAAATCTAGTTATGCAATACACATTCTACATCCTCATTTTCTTAGCAATTATAATTCTTCTGAGTTCTTTTGTTACCGTTAAGCAGGGTACCATCGCTGTAGTTACCGTTTTTGGAAAATATCAGCGCATGCTCCGGCCAGGACTGAATTTTAAAATCCCCTTAATAGAACAAATTTATTCCAGAATATCCATCCAGAACCGGTCAGTTGAATTGTCCTTTCAAGCGGTAACACAAGATCAGGCAAACGTATATTTTAAGGCAATGCTTCTTTACTCTGTTATAAATCAGGATGAGGAAACCATCAAAAATGTGGCCTTCAAATTTGTTGATGCAACAAACCTAATGCAAGCGCTAATCAGAACCATCGAAGGCTCTATTCGGGCATATGTAGCCACCCAGAAACAGGCGAATGTTTTGGCCCAACGGAATGAAATTGTTTTGCATGTAAAGGAACAAATTGACCAGGTATTAGATGGCTGGGGCTACCATTTGCAGGATCTTCAGCTAAACGATATCACTTTCGATGAAGAAATTATGCGCTCAATGAGCCGTGTAGTGGCTTCAAACAACTTAAAAGCTGCTGCAGAAAACGAAGGCCAGGCGCTTCTAATTACTAAAACCAAAGGTGCAGAAGCAGATGGTAACGCCATCAAAATTGCAGCCACGGCTGAACGTGAAGCCGCACAGCTGCGTGGACAAGGTATCGCCTTATTTAGAGAAGAGGTAGCAAAGGGTATGACCAATGCGGCACATGAAATGCAACAGGCAAATTTAGATACTTCTGTAATTCTATTCACTATGTGGACAGAAGCCATTAAACAATTTGCCGAATATGGAGAGGGTAATATTATCTTCTTAGATGGAAGTACGGAAGGTATGAATAAGACAATGAAAGAAATGATGGCGATGCAATTGAACCAGAATCTTCCAAAGAAAGATTAGTTAAAACAATTTCCGGAAGGCTGGTGCATCTACGCTCCAGCCTTTTCTTATCAGAACAATATCCGTTTTGGCTAAATCAAAAACAGATTAGCTTAAATTCTCTGCTTAGAATTGGCAAATAGCATCGTCCGCCAGGATGGATAATCTTATTCCATTCAGAATTGCTGTGGCATACCCATTTGGCGAAAGTGATAAAAGGTTATGATTTTTTCGATTACGCATTATTTGAAGCGTTACATATCTCTGAAAATGAAGAAATAATTCTAAATGCGATTGCTCAGCTCATAAAAAATGAAACCAATAGCAATATTGATCATCATACTCAAAATGTAATTATATCACAATCAGAATTGTTGTTAAATTATGCACAACACTTTTATGGCCGTCAGTTTATCACACGTAAGGCGATCAATCATGAGATACTTGATCGATTAGAAACAATTGTTAACCATTACTTTGAAAATGACAATATTAATGGCCTGCCCACAGTAGCCTACATTGCTGAGCGACTGAATATTTCGGCAGGTTATCTTTCGGGGGCTCTTAAAAACACTTTATCAGCCAAAACACGCAACAATATTTACATCAGAAACTGATTGATTTAGCAAAGGAGAAACTTTCTACTACAAGTTTATCTGTTGGTGAAATTGCCTATACACTCGGCTTTGAACATATTCAGTCTTTTACCAAATTATTTAAAGCGAAAACGAATTTAACTCCATCAGCTTTCAGGCAATTATTTAATTAAGATTACACACATTCCATTAGAAATTTTCCAAAAAAAAGCGAGTTACCTAATATTAGATAACTCGCTTTTCAACTAGATAGATGGATTAAAGTTTAGGTGCTTCAGAAACCCCAAGGTTCATTACATAATTTCCTGCTTGTTGCATGAAATCGCCCATTACCTTCAGTGATTCATCTTCTATAAAATCAAAAGAATCCTGCTTGGTAACCTTCTCTCCTTTTTTAATTGCAGGTAAACCTCTTAACGCCCTTAAATCGTTTTGTCTGGCGAGCGATTTTGCTTCCTGCGCATCACGCTCTGCTTTAAGTTTGGCCTCATTCAACGGAACAGAAACCTCTGCATCACGTTTTTTCAACTCTGCTATATCCTGTTTTAAATATTTGAAGTCTAAAGAGTTTGAGATTCGTTGCTCACTATTTTTAATTAACCCCGCTTTAATCGTAGCCAAGTTCGCTACCGCTTTAAAATTAGAGCTTGGAATTACGTCCCATGGCAATGCAGAAGGTTCTGTATCCTCTCCTATCTTATCCATTGGATAAAGTGAAGGGAAAACTACATCTGGCATTACACCTTTATGTTGCGTGCTGCTACCAGCCACACGGTAGAATTTAGCCATAGTCAGGTTGATTTGACCCAGATTAATATCGGCGGCAGCAGTTGAATTTGGAGATGTTCCAATCGTTTTATCTCTTGTTACTAATCCAGCAATTTTTTGAAGCATTCCCGGATTAACTAATTTATTTAAATCAATAGATGACTGAACAGTTCCTTTACCATAGGTTTGGCTTCCCATGATAATGCCACGGCCATAATCCTGAATGGCACCGGCAAAAATTTCTGAAGCAGACGCGCTTAAACGGTCTACCATTACACCAAACGGACCATCCCATGCAACACCTGAAGTTTCATCTTCATCAACCTCGATTTTACCCCGTAAATCTTTCACTTGCACAACCGGGCCTCTATCAATAAATAAACCTGTCAAAGAAATAGCTTCAACAAGAGAACCACCACCGTTACCACGTAAGTCCATTACGATAGCATCAACTTTATCAATGGTTTTCAAAGAGTCAACCAGTTTTCTTACATCACGGGTTGTACTTTTATAATTTTTATCGCCTGCATTTGCAGCTTTAAAATCTGCATAGAATGCTGGTAATGAAATGATACCGACTTTATAGCTTTTGCCATTGGTATTAATGGTTTTAACTTTCTTTTTTGCTGATTGATCTTCAAGAATTACCTTTTCTCTCATCATTTCGATGATCACTGGTTTCGATGACATTTCTTTACCCACCGGAATCACTTTCAATCTAACTTTCGTACCCTTTGGCCCTTTAATTTTACTAACTGTCAAATCTAATCTCCAGCCAACAATATCAATGAAATCTTCGTTTCCCTGCGCTACCGCGATAATTCTGTCACCAGCACTTAGTTGCTTACTTTTGTAAGCCGGTCCTCCCGGGATAATTTCAGAGATTTTTACAACTTCATTTTCTAATTGCAAACGCGCACCAATACCTTCAAATGAGCGAGACATTTCTTCATTAAATTCGGTTGCTCTTGCAGGAACAAAATAATTAGTATGTGGATCTATTGATTCAGTAAACGCGTCCATCAGGATCTGAAAAACATCCTGATTATTGGTTTTAGCCGTTTGAGATTTTAGATTTTGATACCGTTTGGTTAAGGTTTCCACGTTTTTTGCTTCTGCAGAACCCGCTAAATTTAAATTAACCAACTCATACTTTACACGTTTTTTCCAGGTATCATTTAATGCTGTTGAAGATGTAGCCCAAGGCATTTTTTCCCTATCATACACATAAGTATCATTCTGATTGAAATCATACTTATTTTTTATCTGTGCTAAGGAATAGGTAAAATATTCATTTAATCTTTTTGCATATACATTGTAGATATAAAATGGCCCGCTTAAATCACCATTTTTGAAATCGTCATCAAGTGTAGTCCTGTATTTCTCGAACTCTTTGATATCAGAGGCCAGAAAGTAATTTTTACCCTGATCCAAGGCTTTGATGTATTTATCTAAAATTAAAGATGAAATTGAATCATTTACCTGGACTTTTTTATAATTATAGCTTTCGATTAGATTAACCACTTCTTTAATTACGAGTTGTTGCTGCTGGTCGGGCATAACGTTTGCAATGCCGTCAACAATAGGCTGAGGCTTCGGGGCGGCGTGACAAGCGATCACAGCGGCAGTAAAAATTACAAAAAATACTCTCTTCAACATCTCTTTAAACGATTTAAAATCCATTTTCAATTCTATATAGCCAATATGATACCATTTTAACGAAAAAACAAAAAAGAGACAGCATTATTACCGTCTCTTGTTAAAACTTATCAAATCTAACCAAAAGCTTTTTATTTAACAATTCTAAAAATGCTAACGCAATTTCAATTATATTGTTTTAAGATATTAAATGCTAAGCATTTCGGAGAAGAAATATTACAATTTACAGAAAAATAAATCTATGTTAGGCTAAGACGCAGAAGCCCTGTAGGTACGGCTCCCTTAACTTATTTGGAACTCGTTTTAGCAGTAGTTTTATTTGAAATTACTTCGCGGGCATCGCGAATTTGCCCTTTATACTGTGTTATTTTAACAGAATTAGCAAACCATTCTGCAGTCTTTAAGTCTCTCAAAGCAAGGGTAAAATCTTTCTTTTTGATCTTAACCTGAACGATCCCTAAAACTGATTCGAGGTAAGCATTATTACTTTTTAATTGTTTAGCCAACATACCCTGCTGGGTATAAAACCACATGGATTGGGTAGATTTATTATTCGCCAAATATACTTTCCCGAGTAAACCGTAAGTGTTCATCAGACCACTCCTACTGCCCATTTTAGAATAATTTTTCAGCGCAACATTCAAAAGAATCTGCTCTGCATCATTAAAACGGCCAAGCATATAATGCATATTGCTCATTTTAATAATGGCGAGGCCGTATCTGTTAAAATTTTTAATTGAATTATATTCGAAAGCTGCTTTACCGAATAGGGTTAAAGCTTCATTAAAATCACCTTTTTTCTCTAAGTCTTCCGCTTCTTCATAAAATGAATTACCATCAACCAGATCGAATTTAGATACCGATATTGTGATTGCATTCCCTCCGTTTGGCTCCTGACCATCAGTATCTTGAGCATGTAGTTGAAGTGAGGCAAACAGGCTGATAAAAGCCAATACAATTTTGGACATGCAACAAAAATAATACTTTATATTCAACTTTAGCTAAATACCTGTAAATTAACATCAAAAGATGCCCAAACCATATATGGATGGGAATCGCAATGGTAGATATCGCCTATATTTGTAATGCCAATTACCCCTGCAAAACCATCGAAAGCTTTCAGTTCTGAAAAAGATTTATCGCATGCATCTTTTAAGGTAAATCCATCTGTAACCCGGGTTACTATTTTTGAAGCCAAGGCACCACTTACAATATCCTCCCCAACTCCAGTGCAAGAAATCCCTGCAAACTGGTTCGCATAATTACCCGCAACTGTTGCAGAATCGCTCACACGGCAAGGAATTTCAAAACCCTTCCCTCCTGTAGAAGTTGCAGCTGCAAGGTTGCCATCTGCATCTAAAGCTACACAACCCACTGTTCCCAAATTATTTTGCTGATTTAATTTCGCTTCGTATTCTTTTTGCCTTTGAGGCGTAATGGGATTAAAGTGCTCAAAATTGTTTTTACGGGCAAAAGTCTGTGCACCCTCTCCACTAAGCACTCGATCATCATAAGGCAATAAGTATTTCGCAACTTCTATTGGGTTTTTAACATCCTCTATATTGATTACGCCACTAAATCTTTCCGTTTTGCCATCCATTAGCGAAGCACTTAACCTTACTTTTCCATCACTTTGAATTTGTGAGCCAATGCCAGCATTAAAAAGCTCGTTATTCTCCAACAAAGAAACAGCATACACAGCTGCTTCTAGGGCCGTATGGGTTTGTAAATAGTCATGACCAAGCTTTACAATTTCAGCCAGGGCATCTTGTTTAGCTTTCTTAGTTTCCTGATTGGTTGATGACTCGCTAAAAAAGCCACCATGTATAATTATTTTCATTTTATTACTTAACAAATTACTTTTCAAAAGCAGGTATTAATTAGCAATGCACGAATGATTAAGCTACCGGAACAACTTTTGGATGGTGAATCACTAAACTGTGATCTGCCAGATCATAAACATCGCCATCGCACATTACGTGTACCACCATGTTTTTGATCGATACAGGTTGCCCCATTTCTACATCGGTTAAGTTGGTATCAGCCATTTGGCGACCGTCAACTAAAATTACCATGCCAGATCCAATGGCTTCCATAATATGTCCGTCTGAGATAAATAACCCAGTATCTTCACCTAAACCAATCCCTAAAATCCCAGGATTACTGGCCGCTGCGTACAGCAATCTGCCAATGCGCCCGCGTTGAACGAAGTGCGTATCTACGATTACATCATCAATAAAACCCAATCCGCCGGTAATTTTCACCTCTCCTTTCAGCAAAGCATCTTTACTGCTTCCCTGGTAGATCATATTTTTAGAACTTGCAGCTGCCCCCGCAGATGTACCGGCAATAACCACAGGCTCAGTTTTGTATTTTTCAGTTAAAATCTGATGGATTTTGGTACCACCAAAAATGGAAGATAACCTTAATTGATCGCCGCCGGTAAAGATGATCACTTCTGCAGCCTTAATCCTTTCGCAATTCTCTTCGGCATTTGCCTCTTCACGATTGGTAATATTTAATACCCCAACATTATGAACTTCTAACTGCGCATAAGCTTTAATATATTCTTCTCCCACTTTTTCGGGCATTAAAGAAGCTGTAGTAATGATTTCGAAACGTGATTCAATATCTCTTATTGATTCTGTAGTAATCCTTTTCAAAATTCCCCGCTCGAAAAAATTCATGTTTTCAGGCAATCCAAATTGCGTTTCAGCAAAGCTGCCTGTATTTATTGCGCCTCCAATAATGATGAGTTTGCCCTTCGGAACCATTTTGTGTGTATTAGTATTCTATCAAAAAACCCAAATATATCAGCTTAAGATAAAAAACACGACTTTTTTTGTCAATAATTATGCAATTGTTAACAATCGTTTAATTTCACGTGTTTTATAGGTATAAAGTTAGGCTTGAGAATAGAACAAATAGCTTGCGAAATTGATTTAGCTATTTGAAGCGCCAGTTTTCAAAATAAATGCATAATTTACAATCATCAATTTTAGCTTATAAAAATTGAAAAAAAGCGTTTCTCAAAACCTGCTTTTTTAACAAAAAACGATAAAACATTACATGAAGATATATAACATACAAGTACTAAGAGGGCCGAATATTTGGTCGATAAGCCGTAAGAAACTCATCCAAATGAGATTGGATTTAGAGGAACTGGAACAAAGGCCCACCAATGTAATTGAGGGTTTTAGTGAAAGGATAGAAAAATTACTTCCGAGTATGTTTACCCACCGTTGCTCTAAAGGCGTTGAAGGCGGATTTTTTACACGTGTAAAAGAAGGCACCTGGATGGGTCATGTAATTGAGCACATTGCCCTTGAAATTCAAACCATAGCAGGTATGGAAACCGGGTTCGGCAGAACCCGACAAACCAAAACTGAAGGTATTTATAATGTAGTTTTTAGCTATTTAGAAGAAAAAGTAGGCGTTTATGCAGCTGAGGCTGCTGTGAAGATTGCTCAGGCACTGATTGATGGAGAGGAATACGATCTGGAGCATGACATTCGCCGAATGAAAGAAATCAGAGAACTGGAAGCCCTTGGCCCCAGTACAGGATCAATTGTTCAGGAGGCTGTGAGCCGTAATATCCCATGGATCAGACTAAATAAAAGCTCATTGGTACAGTTGGGTTACGGTAAAAACCAGGTTCGTTTCCGGGCAACAATGACCGAAAAAACCAGTAGCATCGCCGTTGATATTGCGAGTAATAAAGAAGAAACCAAACGCTTATTAACGGAAGCGGCAATTCCTGTTGCCTCTGGTGTAACCATCTCCAATCCCGAAGATCTTGAAGCATCTGTTAACAAAGTGGGTTTCCCTTTAGTGTTTAAACCATTAGATGGAAATCATGGTAAGGGCGCAACCATCAATGTGAAAACAATGGAAGTTGCACGGGAAGCTTTCGAATACGCGAAAACTTATTCCCGCAAGGTGATTATTGAAAAGTTCATTACTGGTTTCGATTTCCGGGTTCTTGTTATTGATCATAAAGTGGTTGCGGCTGCCCAACGTGATCCGGCACACGTACTTGGAAATGGAATTCATACCATTCAGGAACTAATTGATAAAGAAAATGAAGATCCACGCCGTGGTTACGGGCATGAAAACGTATTAACAGAAATTGCGGTAGACCGAGATACACTCGATTTATTGGCTAAGAAAGACTATACTTTAGAAACTATTCCGGAAAAGGGCGAGGTAGTCTATTTGAAATCTACCGCTAACCTAAGCACCGGTGGTACATCTATCGATGTGACAGACATTGTTCATCCACAAAATATATTCATCTGTGAGCGGATTTCGAGGGTAATCGGATTAGATATCTGCGGAATTGACATCATGGCACAAAACCTCACACAACCCCTCACAGAAAACGGCGGTGTGGTTTTGGAAGTGAATGCTGCACCTGGATTTAGAATGCACCTTGCACCTAGCGAAGGTTTGCCAAGAAACGTTGCGGCCTCTGTTGTGGATATGCTTTATCCGCAAAACAGGCTATCATCTATTCCAATTATAGCGGTAACCGGTACCAACGGAAAAACCACAACTACACGTTTAATTGCACACATAATCCGTAGCAACGGTAAGCGTGTGGGCTATACCACTAGTGATGGGGTGTATGTTCACAATACGATGTTAATGAAGGGGGATACTACCGGACCAGTGAGTGCGGAGTTTATTTTGAAAGATCCAACAGTAGAATTTGCTGTCCTGGAAACTGCAAGAGGTGGTATTTTAAGGGCTGGATTAGGTTTCAATGCCTGCGATATTGGCGTTATTACTAATATTCAGGAAGATCACCTTGGTATTGCCGATATTCATAATCTTGATGACCTGACACGTGTTAAAGCCGTAGTGGTTGGCGCGGTTCGCAGAAAAGGATGGGCGGTATTAAATGCCGACAATGGCTATTGTGTGAAAATTGCAAGGGATGCTCGCTGTAATGTAGCTTATTTTAGTATGGATGAAAATAATCCGGTTATTAAAGAGCATTGCAGAAAAGGTGGTATTGCTGCGATTTATGAAAATGGATATATCACGATCAAAACCGGCGATTGGAAACTAAGGGTTGATAAAGCGACACACATCCCTCTAACTTTTGGCGGCGCGGTAAACTTCATGATCCAGAACGTTTTGGCTGCTACTTTAGCTACTTATCTTTGGGGCTACAAACCGGAAGATATTCGTTTAGCATTAGAAACTTTTATTCCATCTGCGGCACACACGCCTGGAAGGATGAATATCTTCAGGTTCAAAGACTTTAAAGTGCTCGTAGATTTTGCTCATAATCCAGATGGTTTTAATGGCGTAAAAGCATATTTGCAAAGTGTAGAAGCAACAGAACATGTAGGGATCATTTCCGGAACCGGAGATAGACGTGACGAGGACATTATCGAAACCGCAAGGATATCGGCTCAAATGTTCGACAAAATTTACATTTGCCAGGAAAAATATTTAAGAGGCAGACAGCAAGATGAACTTATTGATCTTTTGCTCAAAGGAATCAGAGAAGTTGATCCAAATAAGGAAGTGATCATTAACAATAAAAGTACAGAATGCTTGAGGATCGCTATTGAAACTGCGAAAAAAGGATCTTACCTAACGATTTTAAGTAACACAATAGACAATACCATTCAACGTGTTACCGAACATCTCGATAGAGAACTGGAAGCCTAAAACAAAAAAGCTCCTGATCAACGATCAGGAGTTTTTTCGTTTTATCGATTAGTTGATCTTATGCCTGAGCATCGCGCAATCTTTTAATTTCATCATGTGAAGTTCTTAAAGATGCTTTTTGATCGGAAATTAATGTTCTAATATTTGCTGGCAAATCTTCCACTTCTAAAGCCATTTTATAAGCATTTTGGGCAGCATCCTCACCAAATTCACAGTTATTTAAAACTGTTTTTCTATCGTGACCTGTAAATAAAGCTTTTACATCCATCCAGGCTCTGTAGATTTTTCCAGAATTTGTAGTACCTGTATCAATATCATCGCCAAGTGCTGCAATTTCAGTTCCTAAAGCCATTTTATATTTCTGACTTTCTGAAATCATATCCAGGAACAAAGCTTTTAAATCCGCATCCTCATCTTTTAATTCGGTGCGTCCTTTTTCGTAACCTGCAATACGGTCATTATTTATTTGAACTAAATCGTTCAATACTTCTGTAGTTACTGTTGTAGTGCTCATGTTTAATAAGTTTTGATGTATTATTTGAACATTGTTTTCTACGGAATAGTTTGCACTTTTTTGAAATCTACATTTCTTAAATCACTATCGCCAATTCACAGCTTAAAATAAAACCTCCATTTGGCTACTAAACTTAAAGGTGTTTTAGCCTTTCAGGCAGATAGCAGCATATTTAAGCTGACAGATCTAATTGCAGATTGAAATCAGAAACGTTTAAATGTTAAAGGTAAAAAACCAGCGTCTCAATTATTTTACCTGGAAAGTATCCTGAGTATTTAAGGATCTGTTTTTATTATTGCAGATTGCAGATACTAAATTCGTCATATCTGGAAATTAATGAAAGCATTTACGCAGCAGCCGTCCGATGGTGGAACCATTTACACAGAGACAAACCTTAGCAATCTCTTTCCTGAACCATTAAATACCATCACCAGCTGTTTCTTTCTCGCAATTGCAGTATACTGGACATTTAGAGTGTGGGGAAAAGCCAAACAACATACTTTTCTGACTATTGCTTTGGCATTGCTGTATATTGGTGGAATAGGCGGCACAACTTATCATGGCCTGCGCCGATGGCCAGTTTTTATCATGATGGACTGGATGCCTATTATGATCCTTTGCGTATCGGCTGGAGTTTACTTTCTGGCGAAGCTAACAAAGTGGTACTACGCAGCTTTAATTATAGGCATCTATGCAGCCTTCCAGGTTTATGTGAGAAGGCTTTTTTCAGATGGTGATTTTCAGGTTTTTATTAATATCAACTATGCATTTATGGCAGCCATTGTCTTATTCCCGGTATTTGGGTATTTGATAAAAACGCAATGGAAAAACGGAAAGTGGGTCGGATTTGCATTAGTAGCATTCATCTTTGCACTTACTTTCCGGATTGCAGATCAATGGGAAATCCTGGAGGTAGGCACTCACTTTTTATGGCATACTTTTGGCGCAATTGCGAGTTTTTGCATGTTGAAATATATTTACCTGGTTAACGAAAAAGCAGTTCGCAGGGAGCAATTCTTCAAAAATTAAAACTTACAAAAGCTTAGATTTTGCCTTCCGATAATCTAGTTTCTTATTCTTACCAATGGCATATTCCAGACCACCATTTAGGTGATTTAGAAATTTGTCATCAGCCCAACACTCTTTTGGATGTCCCATTGAAGTATAAAATGCCCGCCCACCATCATAGCTATGAAACCAGCTAAAGGGATGAAAATCCCCATTCTTACCACCTTCGTAAGATTTTTCATCAATAGTGATTAATACTTTAATATCAGGATTGATTTCTTTGAAATTATAAAGCTCATCAGTATGCATCCAGACAGAATCCGTTAAAAATCTGGTTGCCGGATGCTTCCTGTCCTTTACTACAAACCTTGCTTCCTGTACCTTGGGGTGACTAATAAAGTAAGCACCAACTAATTTACCATACCAGGGCCATTCGTATTCTGTATCGGTTGCTGCGTGGATGCCTGCAAAACCTCCACCGGCCTGGATGTAGCGCTCAAATGCCGACTGTTGTGCATCATTCAAAACATCGCCGGTAGTACTCAAAAAGATTACAGCGGCATATTTCTTTAAGTTGACTTCTGTAAATAAATCTGCATTTTCAGTCGTATCTACGTTATAATGATGTAGTTGACCAAGCTTGATTATCGCTTTTTTGCCTTCTTCTATAGAGGCATGGCGATACCCTTTTGTTTTAGAAAATACCAGAATACTGGGCTTACCCTTTGCAGACGCGACAACTTGAAAGATGATAAGCGCAAGCATCATCATGAATATTTTTTTCATTGAAAGATTTGGTTAGATGTTTAAAGTGCTGTTTTAATTCTGCTAAATTTAAGAAAGTTCTTGGATAATTTGTTTGCACCGCTCCTCAACCTGCTTCAAAACAGGCACAAACAAGGCATTATCCCAATAAGGGTCTACTAGCTCGTCGTTATCCAGGAAAAGTTTGATTTTTTGAAGTTCTTCTTTTGTTTTTGCAAGATGTGTTACGTCACTTAGATTTTTCCGGTCCATTACCAGAATCAGATCGTATTTAGAAAACATAGCAGCCGAGAACTGTTGTGCCCGTTGCATGCTAATGTCATAACCAGAATTTTGAGCCGCAGCAATACTCCTATGGTCTGGCGCTTGACCGATGTGCCAGTTTCCAGTTCCAGCGGAAGCAATTTCCCATTTTAGATTTTGCTTCTCTGCCAAATGACGCATAACACCTTCTGCGAGCGGCGAACGGCAAATATTGCCTAAACAAACCATTAAAATTTTCAACTTATTTCGATTTAGATTTATAAATATATACAAAACTATAAGCCTTCCCGTCTTGCTCAGTGGTAGTGGTCTGCGTTAATTTATCGCCATCAAAAGCCAGCGGGGCAGCTGGTGATCCAGACAAAATGATTTTATCTCCATCTATTTTCCAGGTCTTTATGCTGGCATCAGTCATCATGTCACAAAGTGCACCATTGGCCCCCGGCACATAAGTGCTATCTTTTGCAAATGAAAGTGACAGGTTAGCTACGCAACTTTCTGGGCCGGATAATTCAATATAATTATTGCTTGTTTTGCCTCCCACCGTCATTGCCGGTGTAACTGTTACAGCCTCGATTATCCACTTTTTCGAAGTGAGTACCTTGTAGGTATCCTTAGTACAGGCAATTGCCGTGCAGATTACCAGCACAAATAGTAATTTTTTCATATGGTTAGATTTAGGTTTTGTGAAGATAAACGAAAGTAACGATGAATTCGCTACATAAAAAAAAATCCCCCAGTTTTGGAGGATTCGAATTTAATGAAGGATAGTTATCCGTAAATGTCGTTGAGCATTTTTGCCAGCCGAACCCCACCTTTTAGCAATTGCTCATTTAAAGTTTCAGACCAATCAAAGTTATAGCGATAACTCAGTTTTGAATCTGGCTTTGTGCCATCATAAATTTTGCTACACACCGTATAGGCATCATATACACAATCTTTTAAACTGGTATTTTGCCAGTTATAAAGCTGCACTGCTGATGGATGATTAATTGCCTTCGCAAATTCGGTATAACTTAGTTGCTGATATTCAATAAGCTGCTCATCCCAGACGCGGTGCAGATTAGACTTTTCATTAAACCACATTACCGAAACCCGATTACCACCCAAATCTTCTTTATGGGCAACATGCATTGGCTGGCATAAATCTCCGGCCATATGCACCAACATGCGTAAGGCCAGCTTCTTCTCTGAAGCCGTACTGCTGGCCTTTTTTAAAACAGCCGTTAAATCAATAATCTTGTTATAAAGATTTGGGGCTTTTTCCGTCTCTAAAATATTATAGACACCTTGTTTATCTAAACCTCCCGGGAGGTTAACAAAATGCCAATTGTATAAGTAATTGTAGGTCGAATCTGATTTGATAAAATCTCCCCAGTTTGCCGACATGGCCAGTGTTTCTGAACCTAAAATGGATTGAATTGCTTTCCGTGTCTTTGCTTTTAGGTAGCTATCTGCAATCTCGCCTACTACCCTATGTCCAATCATACCCCAGGCATTTGCTTGAATGGGTAAATAAGCCAGCAAACCCACGGCCACAACCGTTGATAATTTCTTTTTAATCGATTTGAATATCATTTTATAATTCTTTTTGTACGCAGGTAATTTTTTCTTTAAGTGTAAGTTTAATCTCCCTTTGATCACTCAGATTTTCCAGGATGAGCGTATCAGCAGCGCGTTTCTTAATCAGGAAATTCTTATCATATCTGCCAATGCGATAACAACCAGATATTTTTTGTTTATAATTTGCATGTGTAAAAGTTGCGCCAACAATCAATGTATCTCCCCGAACGGTATACACGCCTTTAGCATACTCTTTCCACACGCCATTATTAAAACAAGAGTCCTCGTAAAAGTTTACTTTACTATGGGTAACCAGATCAATATAAATAGAATCACAGGTAACCTTAAAGCGGTGTTGCGTATAATTACTGAGTTTTTGACTGTAAGCAACAGCATCCTCATTCCATACGCCCTGCATAAATTCTTCACCTTTACCCTGGATATTTGGTAATCTGGAACAGGATGAATACAACAAAACAGCGATGAAAAGCATCACGTAAAGGAACTTTAAGTCACGATATTTTTTTGGCATTGTTTAAAATGTAATGGGAGTATCTGGAAATTTTTGCAGTTAAAACTTTCCATTGAGTAGTTTATTGGCATTTACCATATTATTGATGAGCATGAACAGTCCAATTGCAAAAGAAACTCCTCCAATAAAGCCAATTATACCTAATACTGAATAATAGAAGCTTACTTCTGGGGCAGATAGTGATGAATTCTTCATTAGATAGGGCATTAGCCAATAATAAATACCGCTCAATAACAAACTAATTCCTGAGCCAACACAGAGAAACACCGCGTCAGCCCTTGCTATTTTGCTGATGTAAATACAAGAGGCAATAAACACCAGGAGCGGTGAAATTATTGACACCAAGGTAAACAGTAACTGTAAAAATGGACTATTCATATCTTTATTAATCTTTTTTACTAGTTCATTATTTCAACTTAAAATTAAAGACAGCTCGCTTATTTTGCAAGATTACATCTTCTAAAAATTAAGCAAAGCAGGATTCCGAAATTAATCGATCACCCTGCTTTACCTTAGCCTGATATAGCTTCCTTATAAAGGCTTATAGTTTATTTCAAGCTTCCAACCATATCTTCCGGACGAACCCATTCATCGAATTGTTCGTTGGTTAATAAGCCTAATTCTACAGCCGCTGCTTTTAACGTTTTATTTTCTTTATGTGCTTTTTTTGCAATTTTAGCTGCATTTTCATATCCAACGTGTGGATTTAACGCGGTTACCAACATCAATGAGTTTTGCAAATGCTTCTCAATTTCTGGTAGGTTAGCAGTAATTCCATCAGCACATTTATCTGTAAACGATACACAAGCATCTCCAATTAACCGTGCTGACTGCAATACATTGGCAGCAATTAAGGGTTTAAAAACATTTAATTCGAAATGACCAGACATTCCGCCAACAGAAACGGCTACATCGTTACCAATTACCTGCGCACATACCATTGTTAGGGCTTCTGGCTGAGTCGGATTAACTTTCCCTGGCATAATAGAAGAACCTGGCTCATTGTCTGGAATTACAATTTCTCCAATACCACAACGCGGACCAGAACTTAACATCCGTACATCATTTGCTACTTTCATCAAAGCTACAGCCGTACGTTTTAAAGCGCCAGAAAGCTCAACCATAGCATCGTGAGCAGCTAAAGCCTCAAATTTGTTTGGTGCAGTAACAAAAGGCAAACCCGTTAAATCAGCAATTTTCTTTGCCACTAAAACATCGTAACCTTTCGGGGTATTTAAACCTGTACCTACAGCAGTACCGCCTAAAGCCAGTTCTGCAACCATCACCAAAGCATTTTTAATTGCCCTGATGCTGTTGTCAATCTGTTGTACATATCCAGAAAATTCTTGTCCTAATGTTAATGGTGTAGCATCCATAAAGTGGGTACGGCCAGTTTTCACAATTGAACTGAATTCTTCCACTTTTTGAGTCAAAGCATTGCGCAATTTCTCTAAGCCCGGAATGGTATTTTCTACGGTAAGTTTATACGCTGCAATGTGCATTGCAGTTGGGTAAGTATCATTAGAAGATTGTGATTTATTAACATCATCATTTGGGTGAAGCACCTTTTTATCATCAGCCAATGCACCTCCATTAATAACGTGTGCACGGTTTGCAATCACTTCATTTCCATTCATATTGCTCTGTGTACCAGAACCAGTTTGCCAGATTACCAAAGGGAATTGATCATCAAGATCGCCGGCAATAATTTCATCACAAGCTTTTGCAATTAATTCGGCCTTTTCCGCGCTAAGCACGCCAAGTTCTGTGTTAGCCAAAGCAGCAGCCTTTTTCAAATAGCCAAAAGCATGAATAATTTCTTTGGGCATGGAACCTTCAGGTCCGATTTTAAAATTATTGCGTGAGCGTTCGGTTTGTGCACCCCAGTATTTATCGGCAGGCACTTGTACCTCGCCCATGGTATCGTGTTCTATTCTGAAACTCATTATATTTTGATTTTTGTTGTCGCAAATTTAAGTTTTTTGCCTATAAAGCAAGGTATTATATTGGATATTTCCTGTTGGATGTTTTTGTTGGTTTTTTCCTGCGGGATGATTGCAGGGATTGAAGGATTAGGTAGATTATTTTGGAAATGGTTGGGAGTATGCAAAACAGTCGACTAATATTAAATTTGATTTATTGAAACCATTACAAAGCTATCGCTATCTGTAATTTATTGCTATTTGGCTTTAGCTATGGCATTAAATTCTGCGCTAAACCATTTAAATATTATCGTTTTGATTTCATTTACGAAGTTTAGGTTATTCACTATATTTAAATTATGAAAACGCTAAAAATCTCTGTATTTAAATTTTAGCTTAGTTTCTTTGATAAACTTTACTCACGCAGCTATGCTCGGAACTCCAGAAATCATTATACTGCTTATTGTTTGTATTTTATTGATGATCCCAGTAGGATTGATCGTTTGGTTGATTCTTTATCTGGTAAAAAGAAACAGTCGTTAATATTTCTGACCTTAAGTTAGGGCCCTCATGTCTACCGCAGTGTAGGGTTCTTTGTAATAAAAGGTTATTAAAAATAGAGATTTCTCTTTGTGCCTCACACTAGTCGAAATAACGACCACCTTAATTTATACATAAATATGTGTGGTTAAAAGAAACCTCGAAGGTTTTGGAAACCTGCGAGGTTTAAAGATTACATTTTTGTACTTTTGCGGCTATGTCAGTTATTAAACCCTCGTTAGCAAAAGGTACACGCGATTTTTCGCCTGTTGAAATGGTGAAACGCAATTTTATTTATGATACCATTAAAACGGTTTTTAAGAAATATGGTTACGCAGAAATTCAAACCCCAAGCTTCGAAAACCTTTCTACCTTAACTGGTAAATATGGCGATGAAGGCGATAAACTGATTTTTAAAATCTTAAATAGTGGCGAATACTTAAAAGATCCCAAAAAGAAATCTTTTGACTTTTCTGAAGAAGATAATAGTAATAAACTTATTCCACTGATTTCCGAAAAGGCACTCCGTTATGACCTTACCGTTCCTTTCGCCCGTTACGTGGTGATGCACCAACACGAAATAACCTTGCCTTTTAAGCGTTTTCAGGTACAGCCTGTTTGGCGTGCTGACAGGCCACAGAAGGGAAGATATCGTGAGTTTTATCAATGCGATGTAGATGTGGTTGGCTCAGAAAGCTTACTAAACGAAGCCGAATTTATCTTAATTTACAATGAGGCGCTAGCCAAATTAGGCTTAAAAGATTTTAGCATTAAAATAAATAATAGAAAAATTCTATCAGGCATCGCCGAAATTATAGGCAAACCCGATTTAATTATTGACATGACAGTTGCCATCGACAAACTCGACAAGATCGGTTTAGATGGTGTAAGTAAAGAGTTACTGGAACGTGGTTTTACAGAAGATGACCTAGAAAAACTCCGCCCTGTTATTTTACTGGAGGGAAGCAACGAAGAAAAACTAGCTAGTTTAAAAGAAGTGCTCGCAACTTCTGAAACCGGCTTGAAAGGAGTGGCCGAGATCGAAACGGTTTTTGAATATGTGGAAAGCTTAATATCTTACGCATTGCCGTTAACAGCCAAATTAGAATTAGACATTACCTTAGCGCGTGGTCTTAATTATTACACCGGCTGTATTTTCGAAGTAAAAACCAATGAAGTTGCCATGGGCAGTATTGGCGGCGGTGGGCGTTATGACGACTTAACCGGCATGTTCGGCCTAAAAGATTTAACTGGCGTTGGCGTTTCTTTTGGTGCAGACCGTATTTATGATGTTTTGGAAGAACTGAATCTTTTTCCTGCATCGGCAGAGGTAGGCACTAAAGTCTTAATCAGCAATTTCGATGCGGAAGCAGAGAAATATGCTTTACCGATTTTACAACAATTTAGAAATGCAGGTATTTCAGCTGAATTATACCCCTCTTCAGCAAAACTAAAAAAGCAAATGGCTTACGCTGACGCCAAGAAGATCCCTTACGTAATTTTGATCGGCGGTGATGAAATTGCCAGTGGTGAATTGACATTAAAAGACATGCACAGCGGCGAGCAGAAAAAACTTACTGTTTTAGGTATTTTGGATTTGCTGAAGTAAGATTAACAGCAAAGAGCGCTAAGTTCTTTCGCAGAGAACGCTAAGCCAAGTGCAAATAACAGGCGCCCAACTTTGCGTTTCCTGGCGCTTTTTTCTTCTTTTCTTTGCGGTTAAACCTTTCCAATCCGTAACAAAATTGGAAACCGCAAATCTTTTTCTGCGTCGTCACCCCAGGCTTCCTTTAATTCTGTCAATAAGTACTCTAATGGATTCCTTTCATTCGCTTTTTTGTAATGTTGCAAAGATGACCAGGTATTTAAGTAACCAATCAGCTGGCTAAAGTTCCAGGTAGTTTTGATTTGAAAATGAGGCGCCTCTATTTCTTCAAATGGAAAGGGAATTGTTTTATAACCTTCTTCTATATACCTGCGTTCGCTATCCCAGTATTTTCCTAAAATATCTTCGTATAATTTGTGAATTACCGGATCAATTTTTTTATCAATTAGCATAAGCCCGTAACCGATAACTGCAATAACTCCGTCAGCCTTCAGGGCACGCCTTACTTCAGCATAAAAAGCATCAAAATTAAACCAGTGAATAGCTTGTGCCACTGTAATTAAATTGAAACTTTGGTCTGGAACATCGGCACGATCAGCGGCTTCAACTTTATATAAAATATTGGGTAGCTTAAGCGCCTGACTCAACTGTTTCTCACTGATATCCGTAGCATAAACCTGCTGAAAATGCTGAGCCAGTACCCTTGCCACCTGACCGTTTCCTGTTGCACAATCCCAGGCAGCATCTTTTTCATCTACTAAGGAAAATATGAAATCATATAACTCTTGAGGATATGTTGGACGGTAAATAGCGTATTCAGCCGACTGGGTAGAAAAGTTGTCTTTCATTTTAATAAGTAAATTTTGAATAATTGAATGTAAACAAACGAATATATTTCTCAACGACTTCTTGCAAATCTCTTATGCGAAGGTTATATTACAACTAACACTAAAATAAACAAAAAGAATTATACTGGTGTTCTTACCGCTAAAATTAAAAACCAGCAGTCAACCATGGATAAAACTTCTAAAGCACTTCAATCGGCAGAGCGCGATGACATGAAATACAGGCTAAAGTCTATCTTTGGAGGCTCTGTCGGCAATTTAGTTGAATGGTACGATTGGTATACATACTCTGCATTCGCTCTATATTTTTCAGATTCTTTTTTCCCAAATAGTAATCCTACCGCACAACTTTTAAATACAGCCGGGATCTTTGCAGTTGGCTTTTTAATGCGACCAATTGGAGGATGGCTTTTCGGAAGCATCGCAGATAAAATGGGCCGTAAAAAATCCATGACATTATCGGTACTGATTATGGCAATTGGCTCTCTGATTATTGGGTTAACCCCTGGCCATAAGGAAATCGGAATTGCAGCACCCCTCCTATTGGTTTTCGCCAGGTTAATTCAAGGCTTAAGTACAGGTGGAGAATACGGAACTTCTGCCACCTACCTGAGTGAAATGGCTACGAAGAAACGCCGTGGTTTCTTTTCAAGCTTTCAATATGTTACTTTAATTGGCGGACAATTATTGGCATTAGGCATCCAGCTAATTTTACAGAACTGGTTACTCACCTCTGCAGAGCTACATAGCTGGGGCTGGAGAATTCCGTTTTTTATTGGTGCCATTCTTTCCTTTATTGCACTTTATTTAAGGAGACACATCGATGAAACAGCCGCCTTTAAAACCAAAGCCGCTGAAGAAAAGAAAAGTGGCCTGGCAGTGCTGATGAAATACCCAAAGGAAGTTTTTACAGTGGTAGGGTTAACATTAGGTGGAACAATTGCCTTCTACACGTTCAGCACCTACATGCAAAAGTTTTTGGTAAACACCGTACATCTAAGCAAAGAAACCTCCACCACCCTTTCGTTTATTTCGTTGCTGGTTTTTGCTATTCTTCAGCCATTATTCGGGTTGCTATCAGACAATATTGGAAGAAAACCGCTACTGATTGGATTTGGCGTACTTGGAACCCTCTTCACCGTACCCATTTTAACAGGCATGGCGGGCGAAACGAATACCACTATCATCTTCCTGTTGATGATTGCTGCGCTGATTATTGTGAGCGGTTATACGAGTATCAACGCAGTAGTAAAAGCAGAACTTTTTCCCGCCGAAATCAGAGCACTTGGCGTTGGCTTACCTTACGCATTAACCGTTGCTATTTTTGGCGGCACGGCAGAATATCTCGCCCTTTGGTTTAAGAATATTGGTCATGAAAACTACTTTTATTGGTATGTTACCGGCTGTATTTTAATTTCATTGATCTTATATACCACCATGAAAGATACCAAACACCATTCGAAAATAGAAGAATAACAAAGAATAATTACGTTTGGACGGCTATAGGATTACATTAATCCGATTGTTTAAAAAAGTACTGCTTGAATACAGTTACCAATCTCAATCAAGTTCAAATCCGGATCTTGGAGAAAAACCGTTAATTTTTACCGTTTGCACCAGTGCTTTCCATCGGGCCATTTTCGTATTCGAAACTACAATCGTTAGCTCCCTAAGCGCTTCATCAATAGACTGATCGGTTATAAAACATAAATCTGCAGAACAATGAGCTGGCTTAAAAGCTTTTGGTTCAATCTCACTTCCATATTGATGGAGGTTCATCTTCTGACTTCTAAATTTTAAAGCTTTGCGGTGAGCAAAACGCTCCAGACTATTGACTTTCATACACCTTTTTCTTGAAAACTAAGCATTTGGCGAATTGTTTTAGATTCAAATCCAGTTTAAAGTTTGGTTTTCAAAGAAAGTGTTGGCAATAATCTAATTACAAAATAACCAATTTTTATATATTTACCATTATGCAAAATCAAGCACCATTAGCCGAAAGAATGCGCCCGCAAAACCTTGATGAATATGTTGGGCAGAAACATTTAGTAGGTACGGGTGCAGTATTACGCAAAGCGATAGAAAGCAGTCAACTGCCGTCCATGATTTTCTGGGGCCCGCCCGGGGTAGGAAAAACTACGCTTGCATATATTATTTCACAAACGTTGGATCGCCCGTTTTTTAACTTAAGCGCCATTAACAGCGGCGTTAAAGATATTCGGGAAGTGATAGATAAAGCCGCTGCGCTGAAAGATAGTTTTCTGGGTTTGCCCATATTGTTTATCGATGAAATTCACCGTTTTAGCAAATCTCAACAAGATAGTTTGCTCGGGGCTGTGGAGCGTGGCCTGGTTACATTAATTGGTGCGACCACAGAAAACCCATCATTTGAAGTTATCTCCGCTTTGCTTTCGCGTTGCCAGGTGTATATTTTAAAATCGTTAACAGAAGAAGAGTTATCCGGCTTGTTGGAAACTGCAATAAAAAAGGATGTTATACTCAGTCAGAAGAAAATAGAAATCAAGGAACATGAAGCACTTATCCGGCTTTCAGGCGGGGATGCAAGAAAGCTTTTAAATGTACTTGAAATTGCGATAAACGGAATTGGTGGAGAAAAAATTAGCCTCACCAATGAAAGTGTTTTAGCCCATGCACAGCAAAATCTGGCACTCTATGATAAAGCAGGAGAACAACATTACGACATCATTTCTGCTTTTATAAAATCAATCCGAGGTAGCGACCCGAATGCTGCTGTTTACTGGTTAGCAAGGATGATTGAAGGCGGTGAAGACCCGTTATTTATTGCCAGAAGGCTATTAATTTTATCATCCGAGGATATTGGAAACGCTAACCCAAATGCATTGTTATTGGCCAATAATTGTTTTACTGCCGTAAATGTAATTGGTTATCCGGAAGCCAGAATTATTCTGTCGCAATGTGTTACCTACCTTGCCAGTTCGCCAAAAAGCAATGCCGCTTATCAGGCCATTAACCACGCCCAGGCTTTGGTGAAGCAAACCGGAAACCTCCCTGTTCCACTCCATATCCGGAATGCACCAACCAAGCTGATGAAAAATATTGGATATGGAAAAGATTATAAATATTCTCACGGTTATGAAGGAAATTTTGAGGCGCAGGAATATTTTCCGGATGAATTAAGCGGAACAAAACTGTATGATCCCGGAAAAAATCCTGCTGAGGAAAAATTACGGGAAAAACTAAAACAAAACTGGAAAGATAAATACAACTATTAGTGTAACATTTCATTATGAATGGTGACTAATATATAACCTTAACAATTACCTAAACTAATATGCTCAGTACTTTCTTAAGCCATCAAAAGAAATCTTTTTGGCGTTCGCGAAACCGTGGAGGCAGCATCGCCGCCCAGGTTGTTTTAGGCTTTTTTATGCTATATTTTTTACTGGTCGCTGGCTTTTTGGGCTTTGGAATGACGGTGTTGCTTCCAAAAGTCTTTCCTCAGCAAGATGTAATGACCAGTTTTAATGGCCTTATTCTTTATTATTTTGCTTTCGATTTCCTGATGCGTTTGCAACTTCAGGAGTTACCTACTTTAAGTATTATCCCATACTTGCACCTGAAAATACCGAAACATAAAATCGTAGATTTCTTAAATGTAAAAGCACTTTTCTCTGCATTTAACCTTTGGCCATTCCTGCTTTTTCTACCATTTTGTTTCATCACCATTGCAAAAGTTCATGGCATTGTGGTGGTATTGGCTTATATCTTAAGTATTTTTTCTTTAATGCTGCTGAATAACTATCTTATTTTGTTCATCAAAAGAAAATCTATATCAAATTTCTTATTTACAATCGGCGGTTTAATCTTGGTCTCAGGCTTTGCTGCCTTAGAATACTTCAAGATAATATCTATAACAGCTGTATCCGATGTCGTATTTCGGACAGTCACTAAGCAACCTGCATTAGCCCTTATATTTCCGGCGCTAACTTTTTTAGTGTATAGGATCAACGCTTCATTTCTTCGCAAAAATCTGTATGTTGAAGAATTAAGTGCCAAACAAGAGAAAAAAGTAAGTACTGACTATCCATTCTTTAATCGCTTTGGAAGGGTTGGCGAACTCGCAGCGCTAGAATTGAAACTTATTATCAGGCATAAACGCCCACGAAATACAGTGCTAATGGGCATGATTATTCTGGTTTATGGATTTCTTTTTTACAAACCACAGGTATTGCAAACAAACTCATTTGGCATGATGTTATTTGCCGCTGTATTTATGACGGGCATGTCGATTATAAATTATGGCCAGTTTATGTTTGCCTGGCAAAGTGCACACTTCGACGGCTTGTTAAGTAAAAAAATAGATTTTAAAGACTTTATTAAAGCTAAATTTCTACTCTTCACCATTGCCTCTACCCTGCTCACTATTGCAGCAAGTTTTTACTGTTTCATTGATGCAAAGTTACTCCTGCTTCATCTGGTTGCCTATTTATACAATATCGGATTTACCACGGTAATGGTTTTATTTCTTGCTACCTATAATTATAAAAGAATTGATGTATCCCGGAGTGCGAGCTTTAACTGGCAGGGCATGGGTGCAACACAATGGATTTCTATTTTTCCATTTATTCTACTCCCCATATTAATCTATTGGGCATTTAATCTATTCCATTTACCTTATGTAGGCTTGGCAGCTGTGGGCATTTTTGGCTTGGTGATGCTGCTGATGCGTGGATTCTGGGTAAATTTTATTGTAAAAAGATTCGAACAACAACGTTATAAAATAGCCGAAGGCTTTAGAGAATAATTATTATGATTTTAGAAGTTAAGAATTTGAAGAAAGTTTATGGCGACAAAACTGTTGTAAACATCGAAAATATACAAATTGAACAAGGTGAAACAGTTGGATTAGTTGGCAATAATGGAGCCGGAAAAACGACCTTTTTCAGGATGTTACTAGATTTGATCAGACCAAATAGTGGCGAAATTTTATCTAAAAATGAAAATGTTATGCAAGGCGATAACTGGAAAAGTTATACCGCATCTTTTTTAGACGAAGGCTTTTTGATCGACTACCTTACCCCTGAAGAATATTTCACCTTTATTGGCAGTTTAAATAATCTGAGCATTGCTGATGTAAGTAGCTATTTAACACAGTATGGAGAGTTTTTCAACAATGAAATCTTGAACAGCGGAAAATATATCCGCGACTTTAGTAAAGGGAACCAAGTGAAAGTAGGGATTGCGGCTGCATTAATGCAAAAGCCAGAAATCCTGATTTTGGACGAACCTTTTGCCAATCTTGATCCAACTACGCAAATCAGGTTGAAAAACCTACTTAAAGCACAAGCCGGCAGCATGACTACATTCATTTCCAGTCATGATTTAAATCACGTAACGGATGTTTGTAACCGGATTATCCTGGTTGAAAAGGGACAAGTTATCAAAGACTTTAAAACAGATGAAAACACATTGAAAGAGTTGGAGAATTACTTCTCTGCCTAACCTGTGTACTAAGAATGATACGGTTTTATTTAGCAGGTAGGAGTAACTGTATTCTCCTATGCTAAAATTATTTTTTCGATCCAGAATTGCTTAAAATATCATTTAAATTCTATTATACGATTTTTTGGCATCGTGTTTGAATATAATCGAATAGAATTAAAATATAAATAATCATGAGTATCTCAAAAGTAAGAATAGCAACACTAAGTATAGGATTAGCCGTAGGTTCAATCGCATTTCAAAGCTGTGATAGTTTAACCAAAACACAAAAAGGTGCAGGTATAGGTGCTGCTGCAGGCGGTGTAGTTGGTGCATTAATTGGAAAAAAAGCAGGTAACACTGCAGTGGGCGCATTAATAGGCGGTGCTATAGGTGGTACAGCTGGTGCATTCATCGGTCGTAGAATGGATAGGCAAGCTGCAGAAATTCAGAAAGCTATTCCTAACGCAGAGGTAATTCGTGAAGGAGAAGGTATCATTGTTAAATTTGATAGCGGTATCTTGTTCGATTTCGATAAAACAGCATTAAAAGATGCAGCAAAAACAAATGTTCAGAGCTTAGCTTCATCATTAAATCAATATCCTGATACTGATATCAAAATTATTGGTCATACAGATAGCAAAGGAACAGAAACTTACAATCAGGGTTTATCTGAAAGAAGAGCAGCAGCAGTTAAAGCTTATGCAGTTTCTCAAGGTGTTCCATCATCAAGATTAGTAACTATTGGTAAAGGTTTCTCTGAGCCAATTGCTGATAATGAAACTGATGCAGGTCGCGCAGCAAACCGTCGTGTTGAGATTGTAATCGTAGCAAACGATGCATTAAAAGACACCGCTAAAAAACAAGGATAATAATAGCAATTACCCTCTACCTATGAGGTCTACATAAATCCACCCCGATACCAGAAAAGTATCGGGGTTTTTTATTTTCCATACATTTCAACCTCATAGACTAATCAGAAGAATGATCTGCTAATTGGTCATATTCGCCTTTCCAGGCATAAAAGCCAAAGATCATTAGCCCAATACTGATCGGAAAGAATATAAACAAGATAATTGCCCATTGTAAAATGGTATTCGTTCTTTCGATTTCACTGTGCGCTAAACCTACTTTATCCAGCGCTTGTGTAATTAAAAAAGCCATTGCCAAAGGGCCAAGCAGCATCCAAACTATTCCTAAAAATTTCTTCAACGTATTCATATTTTAATCGTTAATGTTTTCGTCTTTTTTGTTGGATAAATAAATGGTACCGATGACCAGACTCAAGGTTGCAATCCCAATTGGATACCACAATCCGGAGAGTGGTGTTGCACCAGCAAAACTTGCGATTAAAGTGGCAATGAACGGTACAAGGCCGCCAAATACACCATTACCAATATGATAAGGTAACGACATGGACGTGTACCTGATTTTTGTTGGGAAAAGCTCTACCAGAAAGGCTGCGATAGGGCCATAAACCATGGTAACCAATAAAATCTGGAAGAAAATCAAGCCGACAAACTTCCAGAATAACGGAGTTGGTAAAACTTTATCTTTAATAATTTCTTTCCCTGATGAAATCCCCGCCGTTTTTGAAACCGTATCTACCTGGAATTTATTAAAAGAAGCACCGCTCTTCAAAATAACATTTGTAGTAGATAGATATAGACTATCTGAACTACCCGATAAGGCTTCATGTTTAATAATTGGCTTGGCATAGACTGCTCCTGCCAAATCCATCTTTGTGGTATCTGTATCATCCAGAAAAGCCTGGTAAATTGGTCTGTAAAATATAATTCCCAAAAGCATTCCTGCTAACATGATCCACTTACGACCAACACGATCGCTCCAGGCACCAAAAATTACGAAGAAAGGAGTTGCAAAAGCGATCCCCCAGAGCAGAATGTACCGTGAATCATTAAAATCGAGTTTACAGGTATTCTCCAAAAAAGATTGTGCGTAGAATTGTCCGGTGTACCAGATCACACCCTGCCCCATTGTAGCACCAAACAGCGCCAGCAACACCATTTTAAAATTCGCTTTATTATTGAAGCTTTCCTTCAATGGGTTTTTAGAAATATTCCCTTCTGCTTTCAGTTTAGAAAACATAGGAGATTCATGCATTTTCATGCGGATATAAATGGAAACCACTACCAAAAGGATGGATAATAAAAATGGAATTCTCCATCCCCAATCAGAAAAAGTATCTGCACCAAGCACGTTTTTAGTGATCACGATAACGCCTAGAGAGAGAAATAATCCCAGTGTTGCTGTCGTTTGTATCCAACTGGTAAAAAATCCACGCCTGTTTTCTGGTGCGTGTTCTGCCACGTAAGTTGCTGCTCCGCCATATTCCCCGCCAAGTGCTAAACCTTGTACTAGCCTTAATATCAAAACCAAAATTGGTGCTGCATAGCCAATGCTTTTGTAAGATGGGATCAGGCCTATTAAGAAAGTAGAGCCACCCATTAACACCAGCGTAAGTAAAAACGTATATTTTCTTCCAATTAAGTCGCCTAATCTCCCAAAAACCAAAGCCCCGAACGGACGAACAATAAAACCCGCAGCAAAAATCGCGAGTGTGTTAATTAATGCGGAAGCGCCTGCATCTTCCGGAAAAAGTTGATGACCAATGATGACGGCTAAACTGCCGAAAATGTAAAAGTCGTACCATTCAATTAAAGTACCTAATGAAGAGGCACCAATAACTTTGAAAATGTTATTTTTGGGTAGCGTTTCGCTCATAATTTAGAAATATTTGGTTTTCTAAGATAAACATTTGAGCGGAAGAAAAAATAACTATTGATTTAATCCCCACAATAAAACATTTCAAATTCTGTTTTGTACATTCATACGGAAAACCAAACATATGCTATTAATACAGAATATCAGACTGAGTAGAATTTTAAGAAACACCTGGCATGTTGATCTGATCATGATCGCATCCTGCACCGCAGCTTATTTTGTCCGTGCGTATTTAATTGCACATCATTTCGAAATTCCATCTATTATTCCAACCGTATTAGGTACAGCAATTGCATTTTTTATTGGTTTTAATAATAATCAGGCTTATGACAGGTGGTGGGAAGCTAGAAAAATCTGGGGTGCCCTGGTAAATGACTCCCGTTCATTTGCACGGGCGTTAATTAATTATGTAGATGAAGATGAGGTAAGTGCGAAACGGATTGTATACAGACACATCGCCTTTCTTTATGCGCTTAAAGCCAGCTTACGTGGTGCTGTTGATGAAATCTATATTAAATATTTACCTCCTGAAGATATCCTTGAAATTTCCAGACACACCAATAAACACAACGCCATATTAAATATTCAATCCAGAGAATTACAAAAATTATCTAAAGCGCATAAGATAGACGGATTTCGTTTTATGGAAATTAACGAAATGTTGGTTCGCTTCTCTGATTCTATGGGCATGAGCGAAAGGATAAAGAACACCATTTTCCCAACTACTTACACCTATTTAACCAAAGTTTTCATCTGGCTTTTTGTGGTGACTTTCACATTGGTGATTAGCCAGTCGGCTGGTCCGGCATCTATCTTTTTGGGCTGGCTAATTGGTTTTGTTTTTGTTTCTACCCAGATAAATGGAATGAGCCTGGTAGATCCTTTTGAGAATAACTCTGCCGGAATTCCTTTAAACCAGATTACCAGGACTATAGAGATTAACTTGCTGCAGATGCTCGAAGAGACAGACATCCCGGAGCCTGTTAAGCCTATTAATGAAGAATATGTGCTATAGACTTATTTATTTTCTTTCCTATCAAAACAAACAACAGGGATAATAACCAGAAAATAAACAAGATGACTCCTGTGTTGAGTAATGCTTTAGGATACCCAAGTTCAACTACATTGATAAATGGATAAGGATATTGCCTGATGAGGTATCCACGAACAATAATAAAAAGCACATAGGCAAAAGGATAAACTAACCATTTTATCGCATCCTTATATTGTAGGTGCTCCTTGGAAACAAAAAACATCCAGTAACCCAAAAATAATAAGGGGTTTACTACATGTAGCAATTCATCTGCTAGCCTATACCAGCCAACAGGATGTGTTAATCCGCGAAGCGAAACATTGTATATTAATCCAACAATAAGGATGTAAACATTGATAGCCGTTTGAGTTGATGATTTTTTAAAGAACAAACTCATTTTAGTTCCTTTAGAAAAGTTTATAAACGTTAAGCAGCAAGCGACTAAAATATTAGTTAAGATAGTAAAAAATGAAAGATACAGTTTCAGTGCGCTCCAAACATCTCCACCAAACTGGCCGATACTTAATTTGAGTTGCAGCACTAATGCAAACCAAACAATAATGGCTGCGATAGAAGTATAAGTGCTTTTTGCAGCCGTTAATTTCATGATGATAGCGATTAGGTTTAGTTAAGACAAAAAAAATGCTCACTTCATAAACTAAAGTAAGCATTTTAAATTTTAATCTTTTAACTTCTATTTCTTCGGCATATTTCGAAGTTCGATCGGTTTTTTTGTATTCTTTTTCATTTTCAAATTAAGCATTTCAACCAACACTGAAAACGCCATTGCGAAGTAAACATAGCCCTTTGGAATATGCTGATCCAACCCTTCTGCTAACAGGGAAACGCCAATTAACAATAAGAATGAAAGGGCCAACATTTTAACAGTAGGGTGATTATTTACAAACTCGCTTATTTTTCCAGCTGAAAACATCATTATGATTACGGCAATAACCACCGCTGCAATCATAATTTCGATGTGCTCTGCCATTCCTACGGCAGTAATTACCGAATCCAATGAAAAGACGATATCCAATATCAAAATCTGTACAATAGTTGCCCAGAACGAATGCACCTTTGTTTTTCCTTCTTCATCTTCTTCACCCTCCAATTTATTATGGATTTCATGTGTACTTTTATAAATGAGGAATAAACCCCCAATTATTAAAATCAAATCGCGCCCTGAAATAGCCAGCTTCTCATACCATTCTCCTCCACTTATACCAATCCAGCTGCCAATATTAAATAAAGGAGCGGTAAGCGTCATAATCCAGCTAAGCGAAAGGAGTAACATTACGCGGGTAATCATGGCTAAACCAAGCCCAAGTTGCCGTGCCTTTTTTTGCTGATCATGAGGCAATTTGCCTGATAGAATCGAAATGAAAACGATGTTATCTATCCCGAGAACAATTTCTAGAAGTGTTAGGGTTAGCAGTGAAATCCAGGCTTCTGGGGTACTTAAGAAATCCATATAATATTTTATCTGATAAGGCGAAGATATGTAAAATCAATGCCGTTTATGGAAACATCTTTTTAGTAGATTTAGTTTTGTTTAACCATTTGCAGATTTTCGATCTCATTATCTAGTTTTGCATCAAGAGTTACAGATCGCACTTTAAACTCAGGATTGGAAAGAGAAAAATTAGCCATCGCATCAAGTATCTTCCCATCTTTGCCAACCAGAATGTTTGAGGGAAAACCGTGGTTAATATTTAATTTCGCTATCTCTTCCTTAGTTAGCGAAATGACTTGATAATAATAAGGGGTGCGTTTTTGAAAGCGTTTAGCTTTCCTTGGTAAATCGTGGGTGATACCAATAAAACGAACCTTCTTATTAGCATGTTTTGTAACCAACTGATTGAGTTCCGGCATTTCTGCAATACAAGGCGGACAATTCTCAAACCAGAAATTAATGACCACAATTTCACCTTTTAACTCCTTGCTATCAAATGGCTTTCCATCTACAGTCAGGCCATGAAAATTGGGTAAAGGCTTCCCCTCCAACGCCTCAAAGAAACTTTCCTGGGTTGCCCATTTAACCGGGGCCTCTTGTGCATTAACAATAGAACCTAGAAAGATTAATAAGAAGAAAGCAGCAAGTTTCATAGGCTAAATATAAAAAAAGTCCGGCCAAATGTGGTCGGACTGTATGCTAATATTTAAAGGCGTTATTTGAAGATGACTGAGCCGTAAGATGTTTTAATATTCACATTCCCTGAACCACCGTTGCCAATCTTTCCTGTATATCTTTTCTCTTCATCATCTCTGCCACTTAGCGAAGCCGAAACATTTGATCCATATTTAAAACCGGCATAAGACGTAGAAACACTAAAATTTCCATTGTACTTATCGGCGAAACCAAGGTCGACACCTACATATTCTCCTGCAAAGCTAAAATTTCGGCAAGCTGGCGAGATTTCACTAATATTTAGCTTGTTATAATCCATCCTGATGTTCGCATCACCATTTACAGTACCCAGTGTAACATTTGAATATTCAGCATCAACAGCTATCTTACCAGAAGATGCAATATTGAAATCGCCATAAGCTTGTTTGGCAACCAGATTCCCTTTAACCGTATTGATATTTACCTTGGCATATTCTGCATTGAGCAGTAAATTACCACCAATAGTACCCACAGTTAAGCCCTTACCATACTGGATTTTTAGATCAGCTGACCTACGGATAGTGTTGATATTTACCCCCACATATTCAGCATCCAATTCTAAAGTACCTGCACTACCAATATTTACAGGACCATTGTAACTGTGTTTTACTACACCAGCGCTTAATTCCTGAACATCACATTTACCATATTGTACATTAATATAGTTATTGCTATTGGTCAGATTACCAGCAACCAGATTACCATATTGTACTTTTAACGAGGTAGGACCCGCAAAATTACCCACCTCTACATTACCATATTGTTGAGACACAGTAAGTGAATTTGCAGCGGGCATGTAGACAACGTAGTTAATTTTTACTTCCCTTCTCCAGGTAGTTACGCCGTTTCTCACCCCGCGACCATAGCGACCATTTCTCTCACTCATGTTAGTCCTGAAAGAAACCATATCGCCATTTTTACTGGCTTCTATGGTAACTGCATCAAGCATTTTCTGTACTTCGCTATCGGAATTGCTAAATGCTTTGATCTCTATATCAGCCTTAATCTCTTTTCTATCCCACGTTTTAATTACGATTGAACCATATTGATTATTAAGGTTTACTTTATCGTTTGGATCCAAACTAAAACTTCTGCTAACTGATTTGGTCTTCTCTGCATCACCACCGTTCATTTCCTGCTCATAGGGCCGATTGGACACTGTAGTGGTAGAAGTATTGGTATTTACCGCGTAGCTTTCTAACGGAGTACTTGTTACAATGCTTTGTTGTGCGTTACTTTTTACGGCGATGAATGCCATAACGGCAAAAAATATTTTTATTGCTTTCATTTTCTTGTTTATTAAACGTTTTAGCAAAACCTGCCGACCGGCCTGCTTCAAACGGTGTGAGCGTGCTGTTTTTTGTGTCTAGTATCGGATCAAATATTATTGATGAAGTTAGGTATCAGGTTGATATCAGTAAATTAAATCTGATTCACTTTTTTGTAATCGTCTACCTGATTGATAATTAATAATTGTTGTTTTAATAAACCCAGCTGAATTTCCCGGTTCTTAACCATTGCTTTTACCACAAAGGTTTGATTAGGCGATGTAGGAAGCTCAGTTTTCAAACGTTCATATTCCTCATCCAACTTTTTTAAATCAGAAGTAAACTTCTTATATAATTCAGGGTTCGCCGCAGCAAAAATCGCCAGGCTGTCTCTTTTCTCTACAATTAATCCTGCAAACTGAACATCCTTTCTAGCATAAATGGTATTCACATCAGCAATTTCAATTTCGCCTTTTTGCAATTTTCCTGCGTATAGCCATCCTAAACCGAAGACAACGACTATAGAGGCTGCTATGCTGAGCCACAGGTATAGCTTTATAGGCTTTTTTTCCTTTTTTTGATCTAGTTTTTGTTCAATTTTTGCCCAAAGTGCTGGTGATGGTTCCATTATATCGAACGATCTCCGGTTCTCTTTAACAAATGTTTCTAATCTATTATTCATCTCTCATCCCTTTCAAATCTAAAATACTTTTCAATTTCTTTTTCGCCCTCATATACTGGGTACGACTAGTGTTTTCACTAATTTTCAAAATATGTGATATTTCCTCATGATCATATCCCTCCAGCAGGTACAAACTCAACACCACTCTATAACCATCTGGCAACTGCGTAATGGCCTTCCTCACTTCTTCTGCTTTTAACTGATTATCATAATCATCAAAGCTTACATCATCAGGAACCTCTGTAATTTCATCTGTACTCACAAATTCCATCTTGCGTTTTCGCAGATAATTAATTGATTTATTAATTACAATCTGTTTTAACCATAAACCGAACGTTGTCTCTTGCCTAAAATCTACAATTCTGGTAAAAGCATCTAAAAATGATTCCTGTAAAACGTCTTCAGCTTCTTCTTCATAATTTAAGATGCGCAAAGCCACATTATACATCGCCTTTGCATACAGCTTGTACAAGTCAAACTGCGCTGCCCGGCTACCCTGCATGCACGCTTTTACTAATTCCAGGTTTTTATCGATGTATACCGTTTCCAAATTTTGAAGGTTCTGATTATAAGACAGTACGATTTTTAAAACGTTGCATCAATGTATAAAAAAGTTTAAATAAACTTACAGCATTCTAAGCCTTTAAATTACCTCATTCAAATCTTTTGGCTCGCTTATCTGTTATTTTAAAAGATGATGATCATAGGATTATTATCTTTAAAGCCTGATTCAAACCTTTAACTTCATGCCATGGAGATCGATTTAATTACCGCAGAAATAGATACAATACATCAAAAAGCTAATTTAGCCTTTGAAAGAAAGGACATTGCAGTTTACATGAGTCAGTTTGCGGATAGTATTCAATATACCAATGCAGACGCTACAGTTTATGATAGAAAAGAATTAGTTTACCAAACTGAAAGCTATTTTAAAAAGACGAAAGAGATTACCACTACTTATTACCGGATCAAATCATCATTCGAAAACGAGGTTTTCACAGAAAAGATTGCACGCAAATCAATCATTTTTGAAAAAGGATTATTGTTTGCAAAGAAGAAAACAGTACAAACTGAAGAAATTTTTAGCTGGAAAAAAATTGACAATCACTGGAAGGTTTTCAGCGTTCAGGTGGTATTGGAAGAAAAGTATTAATGAATTAAACGCAATATTTATTGACCTACGTCAAAGTTTAGCTTTTTTTATCCTTGCACCTTTGTTGCAAAACAAAGAAAAATGAAGAAAGTATATTTTAAGTACCTTAATACCTTATTGGTAGTAATCCCCATGACATTGATTATGGCCTTTGTGGGTTTGATGCGTAATTACGGTTTTGGTGAAGATTGGTTTATCAAATTCCTCAAAGCCTGGAGCGTTATGGTACCTGTTTCCTACCTCTCTGCTTTTATTATCATTCCCTATGCCCGCAAACTGGCAGAAAAAATTGCATCAAAAAGCTAAATACGCTACTTTGCATGCCATGCACAAACAGTTTTCTAATTATATCAGCGCTCGGATTGAAATCAGTGATGAAGACCTGAAAACCATTTTTTCGTTTTTCAAGCCTCTAAAGGTACAGAAGAACGAATTTTTGGTAAGCCCGGGAAAAATCAACAGCAAAATCTATTTTATAATCAGTGGTTGTCTGAGAATTTTTTTCCTCACAGAAGACGGAACCGAAGCAACAAGATTATTCGCATTTGAAAACCAGTTTGCAACTGCTTTGGTAAGTTTTGTAACGGCATCAGAATCAATGGAGTTTGTGCAGGCTGTTGAGCAAACGGAAGTATTGAGCATCAACAAAACAGATTTCTACCAACTATTAGAAATTATCCCGCAATGGGAAAAGCTTTACCGCCATTATCTCGAATATGCATACGTTACCAATACCAACAGGCTAATGTCTTTCATTACCGCTGATGCCATGGAACGTTATCAGGAATTGTTAAGTAAAAACCCAATTATAGTGAAGCGTTTATCCAACAAAATGATCGCTTCCTACTTAAATATCTCTCCTGAAACCTTAAGCAGGCTAAAATCTAAAGGCTAAACCACTATTTGGAAATAACTGTTAACTTGATGAGTTATATAATTTCGAAAATATCTCCTCCAAAAGAACAGGCTCAAACTAAAGTGCTTAGGAGGCAAAAAAACCTCAAATCTTCTATTCCAAAGTTTAAAACAAATTCGGTATTTTTGCCGCTCAATTTAGATTACAATATATGTTAAGAACAGTAACTTGTGGTGCGCTAACCCTTCAGAATTTAGGTGAAAGTGTAACCCTGTGTGGTTGGGTACAAAAATCGAGAGATTTAGGTGGAATGACTTTTATAGACATTCGCGATCGTTATGGTATTACACAGCTTGTTTTTAACATGGATGACAACCGTGAACTTTGCGAAGCAGCACGTTCATTAGGGCGTGAGTTTGTAATTAAAGCAACTGGTACCGTTGTTGAACGGAGTAACAAAAATCCAAAAATGCCAACCGGCGATGTGGAAATAAAGATTACGGCTTTAGAAATCTTAAATGCAGCTAAATTGCCTCCATTTATGATTGAAGATGATACAGATGGTGGTGACGAATTACGAATGAAATACCGTTACCTTGATTTGCGACGTAATCCTGTTCGTAACAACCTGGTTTTACGTCATAAAATTGCTCAATCTGTTCGCAGGTATTTAGATGCGTTAGATTTTATAGAAGTAGAAACTCCTGTCTTAATCAAATCTACTCCAGAAGGCGCGAGAGATTTCGTAGTGCCTAGCCGCATGAACGAAGGGGAATTTTACGCCTTGCCGCAGTCGCCGCAAACCTTTAAGCAACTGCTGATGGTGTCTGGATTTGACCGGTATTTCCAAATTGTAAAATGCTTTAGAGATGAAGATTTAAGAGCAGACCGCCAGCCTGAGTTTACCCAGATTGACTGCGAGATGTCTTTCATAGAACAAGAAGATATTCTAAATACTTTCGAAGGCTTAATTCGTACTTTGTTTAAAGAGGTACGCAACTATGATCTACCAGAAGTACCACGGATGCAATATGCTGATGCCATGCGTTTATATGGCTCAGACAAACCAGATACCCGTTTCGACATGAAATTTGTGGAGCTGAATGATCTTGCTAAAGGCAACGGCTTCCCAGTTTTTGATCAGGCAGAACTGGTGGTTGGTATTAATGCAAAAGGCGCTGCCGGTTATACCCGTAAGCAACTGGATGAGTTAACCGACTTTATCAAGCGTCCACAGATTGGTGCAACCGGACTAATTTACGCCCGCCATAATGAGGATGGCACAATAAAATCTTCTGTTGATAAATTCTTTAATGAGGAAGATTTAAAACAATGGAGCAACGCATTCGAAACAGAAAAAGGTGATTTGCTTTTGATTTTAGCTGGTTCTACCGATAAGGTTCGTAAACAGCTAAATGAACTTCGTTTGGAAATGGGTAACCGTTTGGGCTTACGTGATAAAAATACTTTCTCTGCACTTTGGGTATTGGATTTCCCGCTTTTAGAATGGGATGAAGAAACTGAGCGCTACCACGCCATGCACCATCCATTCACCTCACCAAAACCAGAAGACATAGCTTTATTGGATACTGATCCGAAAAATGTACGTGCTAACGCTTACGATATGGTAATCAATGGAACAGAAGTGGGTGGTGGATCTATCCGTATTCACGACCGTACACTCCAGGCGTTAATGTTTAAACATTTAGGTTTTAGTGCAGAAGAAGCACAAAAACAATTTGGTTTCTTGATGGATGCCTTTGAATTCGGTGCACCTCCGCATGGCGGTATTGCTTTTGGCTTTGATCGTTTAACCTCAATTTTTGCTGGCCTGGATTCTATCCGCGATGTAATTGCTTTCCCGAAAAACAACTCTGGAAGAGATGTAATGATCGATAGCCCAAGTACTATCGATGATAAACAACTAAAAGAATTGAAAATTAAGACAGATTTATAATAGTTATTAGTTCATTAATGGTTGGTTTATCGTTCTATGGACATAAATAGCATGATACTAAACGTTAGCAAAAAAATTAAACAGCATAAAAAAACTCCTGATGAATAATCAGGAGTTTTTTGTTTATCTATTTCGCGCTTCACAAATCAGTGAATTAGCTTAATAAGTTTCACTATCCGGCGGAATGCCATAATCAATAAATTTCTTTGTTTTTTTATCTTTACGGGTACCAAACCAACCTTTAACGGAGTTAAAAATAGCTGATAAATGTTCTGCATCTAAAGATTTTCCCACTTTGCCTGATACAAGACCTACCGCAGCTTTTGTTAGAAACCCAGCGCCTCTAAAAATGGTTTTGTTCATAAACATAGGCAACAATAATGACATTGCGGTACCGCTAATGTTCAGTTTATCATCGGCTTTAAACAAGTTACTAGGCGTAGCATATTTTTTAATCAATGCTCCAATAGTAAATTGCTTTGCAAAACTTTTAGAATCAGAAACAAGTAAGTTTTGCTTAAGCGTATATTCTACCTTAAGCTCTAATTTTTTTGCTTGCAAATCTTCCAGACTGTTGATGTTTTTATAACTTCTCATCTTCTTCCTCCTTATCTGCAAGTTTATTGAAATATTTTCTGATGGCTATGTTGATAATCGCTTTCTCAATGTACTTATCTTTAGTTAAGTAAACAGCAACAGCGAGTAAAATATAAATTAATGAAACACAACCAAAGCCTCTTGTATAACTTCCCAAAACATCTGATAAGAAAAGGGCTAATGTTACACTACCAAATAAGAATGCCAGAATAAAACAAACAATTACTGCTGCATTGGTAACCAAATCAGCAAATATCTTAGATACCTTTTCTACCAGATAGAGTCTGGTATACTCTACTCTAGCCTCTAAATACCCTTTGGCATCTTCGAAAATATCTTCGATACCTTTTTCTTTTTTTTCTTGCATAGTTAGGATGAAATTTAACTGAGCACATTACGTGCTCAGCTATTATTTTATGGCTTATGCGTGCTCTACGTCGTCACTATACTCTTCTTCTACGCTTCTCAATTTAGTTTTAATTGAGGTTACCACTTTTTCTTTCAGGCTAGAAAGGTTGTTGATTTCATCAGCAGCCTTGTCTTTGATAGAATCGCCTAAATCTTTTAAAGACTGGCTTAATTTATCGCGTGTTTCGTCACCTTTATCTGGTGCAAATAAGATACCTAAAGCGGCACCGGCAGCTAATCCTGCTAAAAGAGCAACTACTACTTTCGAGTTATCATTCATAATTATTTATTTTAAGGGTTTAACTTTTACAATATAAGAATTACCATATTATTTTATTGTTAAGCTATGGATTATAACTCATTATGCTCATTATTTGTTTTAATTCTTTCTAATCTTTCTGAAGCCAGCGTACTGCTTTCATAGATTTTAATAAGCAATATAAAATAGGATAGTAAAAGCGGACCAAAAACAAGTCCTAATATTCCGAATAAAGGAATACCAATAATTACGCCAATTACTGTAATGATTGGATGAATGTTCCCAACTTTCTTGGCAATGATAAATCGAAGCACGTTATCAATATTGATAATCACTAGAAAACCAAAGATCAGCATGGCCCAGCCCTCAAACTCACGCCCGTTAACAATTTGCAAAATAGCTGCCGGCACGAAAACAACAGGTGGACCCAAAATGGGCACGAAAGATATAAAAGTAGTTACAACTCCCCAAAAAATAGGGTCTTCATAACCTAAAACGTAAAAAGATAAACTAACGAGTGAACCCTGCACTAAACAAATAAGGCCCTGGCCCAATACATTTGCGAAGGTTGTATTTTTCATTTCATTTCCAAAACGAAGTGCATTTTGCTCTCGGAATGGCGCATATTTCACTAAAGAGGCTTCAAATTGTTTTCGCTCAATTAGCATAAAGTAGAGTAAAAAGTACACTACCAATAAACTGAGAATAATATTTACTGCGCTCGAAATTAGTGACGGAAAGAGCTGAGTTGCCCAGTTTCCCAATTGATTTAGTCCATCCTGAATTAATTTTTCATTAATCTGAAAAGGAAGAAGATGTTGAAGTTTAACAAGCAGGTTCTTAAAAAAGATTTCACTACTTTTTAGCTCAGAAATTTTACTGATCACCATAGCACTCAATCCATAGAATGGTAGAATAATCAACACAATGCTGATGGTGATGAGCATAATGGCTACCAGACGTTTATTCCAGTTTTTAACCTCTGCCAAATGAATATAAGCCGGACGCATAATGGTGTACAATACCAGCGTACTCAAAATTGCTGAAAAAATATCCTGTAAAGAGTAGGCAATCAGAACGCCCAATGCAATGATGATAACAAGATTGATATTTTGGCGCTGCTTATAAGAAAATACTGACATAATCTGGATGCTCGGTACCTCTTAAAGCAAAAAATATATAGATTTGTTTTAGCTATAGTCAGATTGTGCGGGGCCATCCAGCTTTATAGCCTTCATCTTATTGTAAAGCGTTTTCCTATCGATTTTTAGTATTTGCGCAGCCTTGGTTTTATTGAAATTTACTTTCATTAAAACATTTAAAATCGCATCGTACTCTGCTTTTTGGGCGGCATTTTTTAAATCTTTTGACTTGTCTTCTAATTTGGGCTTTATCAGCGTAACAGTCTTTTCCTTATCGTAATTACGAACATAGTTTAGTAATTCCAATGGCAGTACGTCAACCTGAATCACATTACCTTCCGTGAGTAAAGCCAATCTTCTGATTACGTTTCGCAATTCCCGGATATTACCTGGCCAACTATAATTAAGGAAACATTTTTTAACACCTTCAGAAAATCCTCTGATTTTTTTATTCAGCTCTAAATTTGCCACTGCTAAGAAATTATTGGCAAATAACAGGATGTCATTTCCCCGTTCTTTAAGTGAGGGAAGATGAATAGAGAACTCATTAAAGCGATGGAATAGATCTTCTCTAAATGTTCCCTTAGCGATATTATCCGCGAGATTTTCATTTGTAGCCACAATAATCCTGACATCAAGCTCAATTTCTTTGGTACTGCCAATGCGCTTTATCTTTCGCTCCTGAACTGCCCGTAATAGCGTGGCCTGAATTTCGTAAGAAAGATTTCCAACTTCATCTAAAAATAACGTGCCACCATTGGCCTGTTCAAAATGCCCGATCTTGGTAAATAGCGCACCTGTAAAGGCGCCCTTCTCATGGCCGAAAAATTCACTTCCTGCAAGTTCTTTTGTTAGCGAGCCACAATCCATAGCCACAAAGGGTTTATCTCGCCTCAAGCTATTTAGATGAATAGTCTTTGCAATACATTCTTTTCCTGTCCCACTTTTACCAGTTAAAATAACGCTGTAAGAAGTGGGTGCAATCAGCTGTATTTGCTTTAAAAGTTTTGATGAGGCCTCACTCTGCCCATCAATATACTCACCATAATTTACATATTCGGCTTCATAAGCTTCAACATCTTTGGTTTTAGGTCTTATTTCAACTTCCGCTAAAGTTTTTTGTGATTCAAATGCTTTGTTTATAGTATTTAAAATCTCATCAGGATATAATGGCTTAGTGATATAATCAAACGCCCCAAGTTTAATCAGTTCTACGGCAAGTTTTATATCCGAATAACCTGTTATAATAATTACATAGGTTGATGGATAACTTTCTTTTACCTTAATCAGGATTTCACGCCCATCAGTATCATGAAGACGATAATCACAAAGGATAAGATCAAACGTTTCTCTGGATAAAATTTCTAATGCAGAAACGCCTGAAATTGCATTAGCTACTTCGAAACCACCTCTGGTTAAAAATTTTGAAAGCAGTAACCCTATATTGACTTCATCATCTACTATTAAAATTTTCTTTTTCATGAGCGTTTCGCTATTGTTTGGCTGTAGACCTCCGGATCGGGCGGATAAGAACATTCTTAACAGAGCGTTACCATAGAAAATCACGGTTTACATAATTACTGAAAACGTTTTTAATTGGGAAATATTTTTCCCAATTAAATGCAAAAAAATTTTCAACCTAAATAAGGTACCTAATTCCCTTTGAAGACAGCTTTGCGTTTATCGATAAATGCAAATACGCCTTCTTTAAAATCCTTCGTTTCGAAGCACTTTCCGAATTCCGTAATCTCTACATCAAATCCATTGGGATCATTAGTCGCAGCATTCACTGCCCTGATGGCAGCAGCTATAGCAAGTGGTGCGCGTTGCTTAACCAAGTTCAGAATCTCTTCTGCTTTCGCAAGCAAAGCTGGCTGGGCCACCACATGATTAACCAAGCCAATATTCAAAGCTTCGGCAGCAGTAATCATCCCTGCCGTTGCAATTAGTTCAATTGCTTTTCCTCTTCCAACCAATTGGGTTAACCTTTGCGTACCACCATATCCGGGAATCAATCCTAGAGTTACCTCTGGCAGGCCTAACTTTGCATTTTCCGATGCTACCCGAATGTGACAAGCCATCGCCAATTCTAAACCACCGCCTAAAGCGAACCCATTTATAGCCGCAATAAATAGTTTAGGTGATTTTTCAATTGCATCAAAAACCGTATGCTGACCAATTCTGGCCAAATCTTCGCCTTGTTCGCCGGTATAATCTGAAAATTCTTTAATATCAGCACCAGCCACAAATGCTTTTTCACCTGCCCCGGTAAGAATCACACCCTTAACCTCTGCCGTTTTATTTGCGAATTCAACAACGTCAGCAAGTTCGGTAAGTGTAGCCCTGTTTAACGCATTTAAAGCTTTTTCACGGTTGATGGTGATGTGAAGAATATTCTCTTTTATTTCTGAAATTAAATTTTGATAAGCCATAGTTTAAAAATTTCTGTTTTCTGTAACCCAATTCTGAATATATGCTACAATACTTGCCATAGTTGTTCCCGGAGGAAATAATTCTCCAACGCCGATTTCGGCAAGTTTTTTACGATCAGCATCTGGAATAATTCCTCCGCCAGTTAACAACACATCATCCAACTGCTTTTCTTTCATAAAATGGATAATTTTCGGAAAAACCGTCATGTGCGCACCGGAAAGAATAGATACACCAATCGCATCAACATCTTCCTGTAAGGCTGTATTAACCACCATTTCAGGAGTTTGGCGCAAACCAGTATAAATAACCTCCATGCCAGCGTCCCGTAACGAAGTGGCAATCACTTTTGCACCTCTGTCGTGCCCATCAAGCCCAACTTTGGCCACCAAAACGCGTATCGGCCTGTTTAATACTTTGCTCATAATGAATATTAAGTGATGTAAATGTATCGAATTTGGTGAGATATATGGAAATAGATAGTGAAGAATTGGGAAAAGAGGAAATGGGGGACAGGAAATAGAAAACGGGACATTGGGAATGGAGAAGTGGGAAGTAGGAAATAGAAGAATAAGGAATATCAATAGATTCATGGTCAATTTACTAATTCAACAAATTCAAACTTATTCCCTATTTTCCATTCGCTATTCTGTTAATTTCTATCGCTATTATCTATTTACGATTACTAACATAATTACGCGCAATCTTTTTAACTTTGCATTCCTAATTTACAGGTTTTTATGAGTGAAGAAAAGTCATTGAACTTTATTGAAGAAATTGTTGAGAACGACTTAAATAGTGGCAAGTATGAAACTTTGGTTACGCGTTTTCCGCCAGAGCCGAACGGTTACTTACACATTGGCCATGCGAAAGCAATCTGCCTAAACTTCGGACTAACACAAAAATATGGTGGTTACACCAATCTGCGTTTTGATGATACCAATCCGGTTACCGAAAAAACCGAGTATGTAAACAGCCAACAGGAAGATATTAAATGGTTAGGTTTTAACTGGAAGAATGAATTATATGCATCAGATTATTTTGATCAATTATATTCTTTCGCGGTTAAACTCATTGAAAAGGGTTTAGCATACGTTGATGAAAGTTCTGCTGATGAAATTGCGGCTTTAAAAGGCACGCCAACAGAACCTGGTAAGGATAGTCAATACCGTAACCGCAGCGTTGAAGAAAATTTAGACATTTTCACCAGAATGAAAAACGGGGAATTTGCGGATGGCGCATATATTCTGCGGGCGAAAATCGACATGGCTAGCGCGAATATGTTGATGCGCGATCCAATTATTTATCGCATAAAGCATGCTGAACACCATCGTACAGGCAATAAATGGTGCATTTATCCAATGTATGATTTTGCACATGGCCAAAGCGATAGTATCGAAAGCATCACGCATTCTATCTGTACTTTAGAGTATGTTTCACATCGTGAGTTATACGATTGGTTTATCGAAAAATTAGAGATCTTCCCATCTAAACAATATGAATTTGCACGTTTAAACCTTACCTCAACAGTAATGAGTAAGCGAAAATTGTTGCAACTGGTAAACGAAAATTTAGTTAACGGCTGGGATGATCCCCGCATGCCAACTATTTCGGGTTTACGCAGAAGAGGCTTTACACCCAAGAGCGTTCGCGAGTTTTGTGATCGTATTGGTATTGCTAAACGGGAAAACCTCATTGAATTAAGTTTACTTGAATTTTGTATTCGCGAAGATTTAAATAAATCAGCTAATCGTGTAATGGCAGTTCTTGATCCGATTAAACTGGTAATTACCAATTATGAAAAAGGAACAGAAGATTTAATTGGTGAAAACAATCCTGAAGCTGAAGATGGCGGCGGTACACGTGTAATTCCTTTCAGCAACGAATTATGGATTGAGCGTGAAGATTTCATGGAAGTACCCGCTAAGAAATGGTTCCGTTTGGCACCAGGTGCAATGGTTCGTCTGAAATTCGCCTACATTGTGAAGTGTGAAGATTTTGTAAAAGACGAGAACGGAAATGTAACTGAAATTCGCTGTACCTACATTCCAGAATCAAAAAGCGGAAACGACACCAGCGGCATTAATGTAAAGGGAACTATCCACTGGGTAAGTGCACAACACGCCAAAACTGCAGAGATTAGACTATACGATCGCTTATTTACTTCTGAAACACCAGATGCTGAAGAAGGCGACTTTAAAGACTATTTAAACCCGGAAAGCTTAACCGTTCTGCCAAACGCTTATATTGAACCAGCTTTAGCTGATGCAAATCTAAACGAAGGTTATCAGTTTATCAGAAAAGGTTATTTCTGTCTGGATAAAGATTCTACCGCAGAAAAATTGGTTTTCAACAGAACGGTAACTTTGAAAGACACTTTTAAGAAAGCGAAATAACCTCAATTCGATAATTTAAATAATTTAACACCCTGTTTACGGCCACCATCCAAAACGGGAATTAAGATCGCTACACCTCTCCTTCGGAGGGGTGCCCAAAGGGCGGGTGGTTAAAATATAAATAACGTTCAAATAATATCCTATACCATATTATTAATCGAACATCGAAAAGTCGAGGTTTAACGACAAATCAACACGGATGAGCTTAGATTTATCCGTGTTTTTTTATGCTTAATTGCTAAGAAATTACCACGGAAAACAAGATCACAGAAACCTATTTAAAAGTGTTTATCTGGAAATTTGAATTATTTGCTTTAACATTTTGCTATAAAGCCAAAAAAATTGGCACGGAAATACGCCTCAAAACGCTGGTAGTGAAATATTACGCAATTTGCCATACCTTCCACCCTAACCCCCTTCTACCTCTGTTAGTATTTCGTGTAAACATTATACAATACCAATAAATCTACTGGCGTGAGTTTCGGAGTAATATCACTTTGTATAAAATGGCGCTTAAAACCAATAATAGCAGCATTCAAATCGCTGGTGTCATAGCCCATTAACTTTAGTGCATTTGGTCCGTCGAAATCTGCAGGCGGATTCTGCAATACCTCATCATACCAATAACCGAAGCCTTTCAATGCTAATTTTTTCCATGGGAACTTGTTAGGGTCCGGCTTACGTTTTGGTGCAATATCCGAGTGACCAATAAAATTTGCAGTTGGAATATTATAGGTTTTCTTCAATGTCTCTAATAATTTGACCAGACTGTTTATTTGCGCATCAGGCCAGGGATCTGTTGTTCCGTTATTATCTAATTCTATCCCGATTGAGGAGGAGTTTAAATCTGTATCTTTTCCCCACTTGCCTACACCCGCGTGGTTAGATCGCAGATAATCATTAACCATGTGCACTACTTTTCCATCTCTGCTGATTACATAATGTGCACTTGTGCCTGCTTTTGTGGAATGAAATGTTTTAATGGTTTGCGCTAAACTGTCTTGTGCGGTATGGTGGAGAATTACAAAATTAGGTTTTCGGATGCCAAAATTAACCGAGCCAACCCAGGTTTGGTTAGTTGGATTAGTCAGATCGTATAACTGACCCGTTGGCGGCGTTGCTGCGATAATTGTTGCAAAATCTTTTGTCTTTTGCTTGTATATTTTTTCAGTGGCGGCATATTTATTCGTGCTGCATGCAGAAATAAGTAAAACCAGTGTTAAAATAGAAGTGCCCTTGAAAGAATAAGATTTTACTGGAAACATAGCAATATTTTAATGGATTTTAAAGTTACAAAGTTAGGTTAAACTTCATCCAATACATCAAACTTTATACAAAGCTTTCAAATTTTAGTAATTTAGCAGCGATATTTTGTAATAATGAAGAAACTATACAAACCCATACTCTTTCTGTCTGCAATAGCCTGCTCTGCCAGCTTATTTTATGCTTGCACCAATACAGGCAAACCCAGCGAAGAAAAAACAACGGTTGTACAAAAGGATAGCCTAACGGATTATGTTGCCGCAAGACTGCCAATATATGAGCGGGTAAAGCTGACCACTAATCTTAACCAGCTGAGCGTTAATGACCGGAAAATTTTACCACTGCTGATTCAGGCTGCGGAGATTATGGATGAACTTTATTGGAAACAAGCTTATCCGCAGCGCGACAGTCTGATGGCCACGATTAAAGATGAGAAAACCCGCGAATTTGTAAATATAAATTATGGCCCCTGGGATAGACTTAACAATGAAAAGCCCTTTGTTACGGGAGTAGGAAATAAACCTGAAGGCTCGTCATTTTATCCCTTAGGTATTAAGAAGGAGGAAATTGAAAAGGCGGATTTAGCCGACAAATATGGCGCATATTCTGTGGTTAAGCGTGATAGTACAGGAAAGTTAACCACTGTACCCTATCATGTATTATTTGCTTCAGAGTTACAGCGTGCAAGTTCTCTTCTAAAACAAGCAGCATTAATTGCGGAAGATGCCGGTTTAAAAAAATATCTAAATCTGCGTGCAGATGCCTTGGTAACTGATAAATTTACAGCGAGTGATTATGCCTGGCTGGATATGAAAACCAATGGCCTCGATATCATCATTGGGCCAATTGAGAACTATGAAGATAAACTTTTTAATGCGCGTACCAGTTATGAAGCTTACGTTTTAATTAAAGATAAAGAATGGAGCAAACGCCTGGCTAAATATGTAAAGCTCCTGCCAGAACTGCAAAAGAATCTTCCTGTACCAGCCAAGTATAAGACAGAAACGCCAGGAACAGATTCTGAACTTAATGCGTACGATGTTGTTTATTATGCCGGAGATTGCAATGCAGGATCTAAAACCATTGCTGTTAACCTTCCAAACGATGAAAAAATTCAGCAGGAGAAAGGCACGCGCCGCTCACAGCTCAAAAATGCCATGCAGGCAAAATTTGATAAAATACTCCTGCCAATCTCTAAAGAATTAATTGAAGCAGACCAGCAACAGTATATTAAGTTCGATGCATTTTTTGCAAACGTTATGTTTCATGAAGTTGCACATGGCTTAGGCATCAAAAAAACCATCACCGGAAAAGGATTTGTTCGCGAAGCATTGAAAGAACAATATAGCTGGTTAGAAGAAGGCAAAGCCGATATTTTAGGCTTGTATATGGTTACCGGGCTATTAAAAAAGGGCGAATTACAGGGAGACATTAAAGATTATTACACCACTTTTATGGCTGGCATTTTAAGGTCGGTTCGTTTTGGGGTATCAGAAGCACATGGTAAAGCAAATATGCAATGCTTCAATTACTTCGCAGAAAAAGGTGCCTTTGAGCGCACCTCCAAAGGAACATATAAAGTAAATTTTGAAAAATTCGGCTCGGCTATGAACGAGTTAAGTGCATTTATCATCACCCTGCAGGGAAATGGAGATAAGGTAGCTGTAGAAAAAACACAGAAGGAAAAAGCTGTTATTTCAGCTACACTTCAGCAAGACCTCGATCGGTTAACCAGAAAAAATATTCCAGTAGATGTGGTTTTTGAACAAGGAGTAGACGTACTCGGCGTAAAATAAAACACATACGTCCTCATGCCGCTATCTGGCAAACCTCACAACCCCCTTATCGAAAGACACTTATACGTCTTCCAATAAGGGGGTTAATTTTTTTAGTCAATGGCGTAACCTTTTGAAAATCTCATCGTCTTACTAATAACTAAGAAAAGGAAACTGTTCGTTTCCGAGCTAAACTTTAAACAAACAGGTCATAACTGAAATTGAATGCGAATGCATCATGGAAATCGTTTTGCCCGAATTTTTTTAAATAAGACCAAACAAATGAGAATTCTTTATAAAATATCGCTAGCCATTATCATTACCTGTGCTTCCAGCAGTGTATTTTCGCAGACTACACCAAAAGCTAACTTAACCGGCACCATTCTCGATGAGAATAGAAAACCAATAGATTATGCAACGGTCGTGCTTTACAAAGCTGCAGATTCGAGCATCGTAAAAACGAGTTTTACAGACCAGAACGGAGTTTTCGGTTTCAATGTAGGCCCAAAAGGCACCTATTTCTACAAAGCCAGCAACATGGGCTATAATACAATTAAAAGTAAAAGCATCACACTGACAGACGAGAATCAGAAAGCAGATTTTGGTTCAGCTCAGCTTGTTTCCAATACACAAAACCTGAAAGAGGTAAGTATTGCCGTAACCAAGCCATTAATTGAAAGAAAAATGGACAAGGTTGTGATGAATGTTTCTTCGAGTGCCATTATGAATGGATCAACCGCCCTCGAAGTTTTACAAAAGGCACCGGGCGTTTCGGTAGATCAGAATGATAATATCTCCATGCAGGGTAAACAAGGTGTATTGATTCAACTTGATGGGAAACAAACTTATATGAGCAGTGCTGATGTTGCCAACCTATTGCGGAACATGCAAAGCTCGGAGATTGAAACGATAGAACTAATTACCAATCCATCATCTAAATATGACGCAGCAGGAAATTCAGGAATTATCAATATTACCACTAAGAAAAATAAAGCTGGTGGCACCAACGGAAGCATTAACGCAACAGCTGGATATGGAAAAAATTTCAGAGGTAATACAGGCTTGAACCTAAACCACAGAACAAAAAAACTGAACCTTTTCGGTAACTATAACTATGGAAAAACTAAACGCGCAAACTCCATCGCAATTGATCGTATTTCAAACGGTACGCCCGACACCTATTTTATGCAATCTGGATCAAGTTTAAGAGATCAGCAAAACAATAACTTCAAAGCTGGCTTAGATTACTTTATTGATAAAAATAATACCATCGGAGTATTATTAAATGGCTATTTCAACCGCGGAACAGAGGATTCGAGGAGTAAAACGTTAATCGGCCCATCTTTTCTACAAGTAGATTCAACTTTAGCTTCTAATAGTTTACAAACCAACAAATACAATAACATTTCTTATAACCTTAATTACAAATCCGTCTTAGATACTGCAGGTTCTGAAATTTCTGCAGATATTGATTATTCAAAATACAATGGAAACGATGGTTCTGAATATGAAAATGATTATATGTTTGCCAATGGAAACAGAATCCGCCCTATTAATTACACTAGAAATGGTACGCCATCAAAAATTGACATTAAAGCCTTTAAGGTTGATTATAAAGTTGGGTTAAGCAAAACCATTAAGCTTGAAGCCGGATTAAAGAGTAGCTGGGTAAAAACCGATAACGATTTACAGGCAGAAGAATTGATGAATAATGTTTGGCAAAACGACGTTCGCCGCAGCAATCAATTTATTTATGATGAGAATGTAAATGCGGCTTATACCAACCTTAACAAGCAATTCAAAAACACCAGCATTCAGTTGGGTTTAAGGGTAGAACAAACTAACTCTAAAGGGAATTTGGTAACCACAAATACCGTAGTAAAAAGAGATTATTTCGATTTCTTCCCTACTTTATTTGTGCAGCAAACGCTTTCAAAAAACCACCAACTGGGTTTTTCATACAGTCGCAGAATAGACCGACCAAGTTACGACGCATTGAATCCGTTTATTTATTACCTGGATCAATTTACATACAATAAGGGTAACCCTTTTTTAAAACCCCAGTACACCAATAATGTGGAGTTGAGTTATACTTTTATGCAGAAATATATGCTTTCTGTTGGCTATAGTAGAACCACTGATGTAATTACAGAAGTTTTATTACCAGATCCTGCTCAAAAAGCCTTGTTTCAAACCAATGAAAATCTTGCAAAAAACATCAGCTACAACGCCAATTTAAACATCCCCCTTCAAGTGGCAAAATGGTGGTCGATGAATAATAACTTAAATGTATTTTACCTGAGTTTTGAAGCACCTGACTTAGCCGGAGTAGCGTTAAAAACAGGCAAAACATCTTTTCAATTTAAATCTCAGCAAAATTTTACTATTGTTAGCGGTCTTACGGCTGAGTTAAATGGCAGTTATGAATCAGCGTTGGATTATGGTACATTGAGTATCAAACCGCGTTATTCTATTGATGCAGGCTTAAGCAAATCACTTTTTGAAAAGAAAGCAAGTTTGAAATTAGCTTTATCAGATGTATTTAATACTTACAGAAACGATATCTCGAGTGCATTCCCGGGGTTAGCATATGAGGTGCGCCAGAAAAATGAAAGCCAGATTGGGAGGATAAGTTTCACCTACCGTTTTGGTAAGGAAATTAAACCAGCCCGCCGCCGTTCTACAGGTTCTGAAGATGAGCAAAACAGGATGAAGAATTAGTTTTAATGTTGCTCCTTAAATAAGGTGGCAATAAAAAAGGGCGATGTTTTTAAACTATCGCCCTTTGCTTTTTATTTACTCAAATACATTGATTTATCTTTGTAAAGCTTGCGGAAGTAAGGATCTTCCAAATCTTTAATGAAGCGAATGGCTTCACCTGTTGATTTCATTTCCGGACCTAATTCTTTCGGAACTTCAGGGAATTTCTCATAAGAGAACACCGGCTCTTTAATTGCATAACCTTTAAGCTTACGTTCGATGGTGAAATCTTTCAGTTTCGCTACACCTAACATAATTTTAGCTGCAATATTGATGTACGGAACATCGTATGCTTTAGCGATGAAAGGAACCGTACGAGACGCTCTCGGATTAGCCTCTATCACATATACCTTTTCATCTTTTATCGCAAACTGGATATTCAACAAGCCACGCACATCTAAAGCTTTGGCAATCTTAATCGAATACTCTTCCATTGCTTTTGTTACCGTTTCTGGCAAGCTGAAAGTAGGCAATACTGCAAACGAATCGCCGGAGTGAATCCCTGCAGGCTCGATGTGCTCCATCATGCCCACAATGTGAACATCGTCTCCATCAGAAATCGAATCAGATTCGGCTTCTTCTGCCCTATCTAAAAAGTGATCAATCAATACGCGGTTCCCCGGTAAATCACCCAATAATTTTACTACAGCCTTTTCAAGGTCTTCATCATTAATCACGATGCTCATTCCTTGTCCACCCAATACATAACTTGGACGCACCAAAACCGGATAGCCCACTTCATTGGCAACTACAATTGCTTCTTCAGCATTTTCAGCTACACCATATTTAGGATATGGAATGTTTAATTCTTTTAACAAATCTGAGAAACGACCACGATCTTCAGCGATATCCATATTCTCGAAAGATGTTCCGATAATTTTAACGCCTAGTGCCGTTAATTTCTCAGCCATTTTCAGTGCAGTTTGACCGCCCAATTGAACAATCACACCTACTGGCTTCTCCAACTCGATAATCTCACGAACATGTTCCCAGAAAACCGGCTCAAAGTATAACTTGTCAGCCATGTTGAAGTCTGTAGAAACCGTTTCTGGATTACAGTTAACCATAATTGCCTCAAAACCAGACTCTTTAGCCGCTAATAAACCGTGTACACAAGAATAGTCGAATTCTATACCCTGACCAATTCGGTTAGGACCAGAACCCAAAACAATTACCTTTTTATTTTCTGAAGGGATAGATTCGTTTTCTTCATCAAATGAAGAGTAATAATATGGCGTTTGCGCAGGGAATTCTGCTGCACAAGTATCAACCATTTTATAAACTCTGTTTATTCCTAAAACCTTACGGCGATCATAAACTTCATCTTCCGTTACATTTCCTAATAACCAGGCAATCTGAATATCAGAGAAACCTTTTTGTTTAAGCGTGAAGAAGAAATCTTGCGGAATATTATTTAATGAATATCTTTTTAATTCAGTTTCTAAAAGAACAAGATCCTGAATTTGATTTAAGAACCATCTATCGATTTTAGTTACCTTACGGATAGATTCCAAAGGCACGCCCATTGTCATGGCATCTTTTATTAAGAACAGACGGTTCCATGAAGCATGCTCCAGGCCATCCATAATTTCTTCTATGTTGCGAACTTGTCTGCCATCTGCACCTAAACCTGCGCGGTTGATCTCCAAACTCTGACAAGCTTTTTGCAAAGCTTCGATAAAAGTACGGCCAATTGCCATTACCTCACCAACGGATTTCATCTGTAAGCCAAGCTCTTTATTGGCACCTTTAAATTTGTCGAAATTCCAGCGGGGAATTTTCACAATTACGTAATCTAACGTAGGCTCAAAGTATGCTGAAGTTGTTTTGGTAATTTGATTTTCAATCTCATCAAGGTTGTAGCCGATGGCCAGTTTAGCAGCAATTTTAGCGATTGGATAACCTGTTGCTTTACTCGCTAATGCAGATGAGCGGGAAACACGCGGGTTAATTTCGATGGCGATAATTTCGTCGTTTGCAGGATTAACCGAGAACTGAACGTTACATCCACCGGCAAAGTTACCAATGGCACGCATCATTTTGATTGCCTGGTTACGCATATCCTGGTAACAGCGATCTGATAGCGTCATTGCTGGTGCCACCGTGATCGAATCTCCTGTATGGATTCCCATTGGATCGAAGTTTTCGATTGAACAGATGATGATTACGTTATCGTTGCTATCTCTCAATAACTCTAACTCGTATTCTTTCCAGCCTAAAACTGCTTTCTCTACTAAAACTTCATGCGTTGGAGAAGCTTCTAAACCACGTTTAAGTGCGGCATCAAATTCTTCTTTTCTATGCACAAATCCACCACCAGAACCACCTAGGGTATAAGATGGGCGAATTACTAAGGGAAAGCCAATTAACTGAGCAGCTTCCTTACCTTCCAGGAATGAGTTGGCAATTTTAGATTCTGCAACACCTACACCTATATCAACCATTAATTGGCGGAAAGATTCTCGGTTCTCGGTTTTTTCAATCGCATCTACATCTACACCAACAACCCGTACACCATACTTTTCCCACACACCACGTTCTTCTGCTTCTTTACATAAATTAAGTGCAGTTTGGCCACCCATTGTAGGTAGTACGGCATCAATTTTTGGCAGATCTGCAGAAGCAATGTGTTCTTGTAGAATTTCTTCAATCGAATCAACAGTTAAGGGGCGCAGATAAACATGATCGCCAATAACTTTATCCGTCATAATCGTTGCCGGATTGGAGTTGATAATGGAAACGGTAATCCCTTCTTCTTTTAAAGAAAGTGCCGCTTGCGAACCCGAGTAGTCAAATTCACAAGCCTGACCAATAATGATAGGTCCTGATCCGATGATTAATACTGAGCGTATGGAAGTGTCTTTAGGCATGATAAAGCTTAAACAATGATTAAAATTCTAAAGTAAATTGGCTCCATTTTGAAACCATGAAAGCAACGAGATTTTGTGCTTGTAAGAAGAAAAATCCCAACTGTTCTGTCGGGATGCAAAGATAGGTTTTTTGAAGCGTTTTTTACTTTAATTTTTTAAAATTAAAATACACATTTAAAAATGCTTAAGACAAGGCTATTTCAGCGATTATGGAAGGTGTTAATTTTGCGTTTTGGAACAGTTAACCGAGCGTTAAATTATAAAATATCCAAGGAGGTGTCTGAAGATACATGATAATATTAGGATCGATAAACTAAGAAAGGAGCCTTTGGCTCCTTTAACAAACAATTTTAATTATTGCATTAATTTAAGTTCTCCCAAATCAGTAGTCGTACTGTCTTTTACAGCTACATTTTCAAGGATCGCATCTTTATATGGTGCATTCGCTTTTACCATTACAGTATATACACCTTCTTTCAAATTGGTAAAAGAGAAAGCACCTTGATTAACCTGTACTTTAACAGTATCAGAACCGGCCACAAGCGAAACGCCTGCAACTGCATCCTGCGGACTCACTCGGCCTACAATACCACCTGCTTTTACAAATGTGAAGGCCACAAACAAAATAGATGACAAGATTAAGGCGACGCAAAAAACACTTAGCTTTTTCATATAATTTATTTTAGTTTCAAATACCATTTTCATGGATCCCATATTAAACCAGCTTTACGACTAATTTGTTTGTCGCAGAAACAGAACACTGTAGTGTTTTTTAAGAAACAATGAATCTATTAATTGCAACGCAAATTGGTTTATGTGCTGTAAAACGAGCGCTAAAGTAATAAACAATCGTTAAAATTATGTTAAAACGTAACATTAATATAGTGTTAAAAGAACACGAAGTCATGTTTAAGTCATGAAAGATGCAATTACCCAACATTGGCAAAAATCTTGTAATAAGCAGAACATATATGCGTTTTGTATATACTTTAGAAAAAGATCTAAAGCTTCCTCCGCGGAGTAGTTAACCGCAAATGAGGATTTCTTCATAAATAGTTTGTTTGGTTTATTATCCGGTTTGAGGAGCCCTCCTCAACCGGATTTTTTCTTTTATGGCTTTTTCTCCTACATTTGAGTTATATGGCCATCTTGGAAGCATCATTCTTTCAGTTTTTAATCTCACAACTTCATCAAACCTCTACTTTAGAGTGGGTTGCAGTAGTTACAGGGTTCATTTGTATTTATCTTGCCGCCAGAGAAAGTATCTGGAACTGGCCAATTTCTATCATAAGTGTTATTTCTTACGGCTTTTTATTTTTTAGGGAAGCCATGTATGGCGATATGACGCTTCAGATCTATTTTTTATTCACCGCCTTTTACGGCTGGTATTTCTGGATCAAAAAAAGAACAGCTGATCAAAAACCCATCAGCAAGCTCGAAACGAAGAACTGGCTCTTGGTCATCATTTTTGTTTTGGTTTTAAGCATATTCTTAGGTTGGTTTATGGCGAGCTTTACCAATAGCACCGTACCTTACGCAGATGGCTTTTGCACATCAGTCAGTTTTGTTGCACAGTTTCTCCTCACCAGAAAAATACTTGAGAACTGGTTACTCTGGGTGTTTGTGAACATTTGCTATGTTCCATTATTTATTTACAAGAACCTAAACCTAAGTGCCCTGTTGTACGTGGTATTAATTATCATTGCTTTCAAAGGTTACTTAGATTGGAAAAAAACCTATCGTGAACAAACCAATTAAAAAAATAGCCATTGTTGGCCCGGAGAGTACTGGCAAATCTACCATGTCTCAGCTATTGGCCCGGCATTACAAAGTATCCTGGGTACCAGAATATGCCCGGTATTATTGCGAAAACTTAACCGCGCCCTATACTTTACAGGATGAGGTAAATATGTTTTACGGTCAGGTTGCGCTAGAAGATGCAATTTTGGTTACCACCGAAAGCGATTTTATTATCTGCGACACTACTTTCGTTACTGTAAAAATATGGAGTGATGAAATGTTAGGCGAAACACCGCAACTGGTTTTAGATGCACTTCCCAAACGACCATATGATTTATATCTACTGATGGATATTGATCTGCCATGGCAAGATGACCCCCTTCGTGATTTCCCTAATCAAAGGGAATATTTTATGGACGTATGGCACAAAGAACTGAAGGCGCTAAACGCCAACTATGAAATTATCAGCGGGTTGGGAGATGTTCGGGCAGCGAATGCAATTAATGCAATTGATAACTTTCTCATGAAATAATTTTTAGGAATAAAATTAAGTTCTATTAGTTTTAAATAACCACTTAAGACACCTAAGGGTAAAGTTTCAAAAGAAAGAAAAGCAGATTACTAACCTTCTCAAAACAATTTTGCTACAGCTAAGGTATCTTAGGTGGTAACCTTAAATTAAACACCCTTATCGCAAAATATTTTAAGAATAAAATCAAGTTGTTCTATACCTTTTAACCCTATCTGAAAGTTATAACCACCTAAGACACCTAAGGATAAAGTTTCAACGATAGAAAAACAGGTTACTAACCTTAGCAAAACAATTTGCTACAGCTAAGGTGTCTTAGGTGGTAACCCTTAAATTAAACACCTTTCTCGCGAAATATTTTAAGAATAATTAAGCTGTTCTATACCTTTTAAATAACCACCTAAGACATCTAAGGATAAAGTTTCAAAAGATAGAAAAGCAGGTTACTAACCTAAGAAAAACAATCTTACTACAGCTAAGGTATCTTAAGTGTTAACCCTTAAACAAAAAAAACATCCTATCTAAGCTGTTTACAACCTTTTAAATGCAAAAAGCCCCGATTTACATCGGGGCTTTAGTATTATTAAGTCCTTTTTAGGGATTTAGGTGCTTAAGCGAATTGCTTTCCTTTAACTTTACGTTCTTGTTCTGTTAAGAAAATTTTACGTAAACGCATGCTTGCAGGTGTTACCTCAATATACTCATCAGCCTGGATGTACTCCATTGCCTCTTCTAAAGAGAATTTAATTGCAGGAGCAATACGGGCGTTATCATCTGTACCAGAAGCACGCATGTTCGTTAATGCTTTACCTTTAACAATGTTTACTACTAAGTCGTTATCACGGATGTGCTCACCCATAATCTGACCTTCATAAACATCAACTCCTGGATCAACAAAGAAACGACCTCTATCTTGTAACTTATCGATTGAATAAGCTGTAGTCTGACCTTTTTCCATTGACACCAATACACCATTTGAACGACCAGGGATAGTACCTTTCCAAGGCTCGTAAGCTTTGAAACGGTGAGCCATAATCGCTTCACCAGCAGTAGCAGTTAATACGTTGTTACGTAAACCGATAATGCCACGAGATGGGATTTCGAATTCTAAGTGTTGTAAATCACCTTTTGGCTCCATAATTAACAACTCACCTTTACGTTGAGTTACCAATTCAATTACTTTACCAGAAACTTCACCTGGTACATCAACAATTAGAGTTTCAATTGGCTCATGTTTTTTACCATCGATTTCTTTAACGATAACTTGTGGCTGACCAACCTGAATCTCATAACCTTCACGACGCATCGTTTCAATTAATACAGATAAATGGAGAATACCACGACCATATACTAACCAAGAATCCGGAGAAGCAGTTTCAACAACTTTTAAAGCTAAGTTTTTCTCAGTTTCTTTAATCAAACGCTCTTTAATACGTTGAGAAGTAACTAATTTACCTTCTTTACCAAAAAATGGAGAGTTATTGATGGTGAACAACATGTTCATCGTAGGCTCATCAATGCTGATTACTGGTAATTGCTCTGGTGCTTCAAAATCAGCGATAGTATCACCAATATCAAATCCATCAATACCAACAACTGCACAAATATCACCAGAACTTACTTCTGTAGTACGGATTTTCCCTAAACCTTCGAAAGTATAAAGTTCTTTTACTCTTGTTTTCACAACCTTACCATCGCGTTTAATTAAAGTAACCGGTTGGTTTTCTTTAATAGTACCACGGTGAACACGGCCAATTGCAATACGACCTACGAAAGATGAATAATCTAACGAAGTAATTTGCATTTGTAAAGTACCATCGTTAATTGGAGCAGGTGGAATGTTTGCTACAACAGCATCCAATAAAGCGAAAATATCTGTAGTTGGTTTTTGCCAGTCAGTACTCATCCATCCTTGTTTAGATGAACCGTAAATAACTGGGAAATCCAATTGCTCTTCAGTTGCTTCAAGATTAAAGAACAATTCGAAAATTTGCTCATAAACCTCTTCCGGGCGACAGTTTTCTTTATCCACTTTGTTTACTACCACAATCGGCTTTAAACCAAGGGCTAAAGCTTTTTGCGTTACGAAACGCGTTTGAGGCATTGCACCTTCAAAAGCATCACAAAGTAAAAGTACACCATCTGCCATTTTCAAAACACGCTCTACCTCACCGCCGAAATCCGCGTGACCAGGAGTGTCAATAATGTTAATCTTTACGTCTTTGTACTGAACAGATACGTTTTTAGATACGATAGTGATACCACGTTCGCGCTCTAAATCGTTATTATCCAATATCAAATCTCCTGTTTGTTCGTTGTCACGAAAAATAGAACAAGAGTGTAAAATCTTATCAACCAACGTGGTTTTACCGTGGTCAACGTGTGCTATA